>SAMEA104404100__coassemble_1413_pt1 | contig 21837 bp, 19 predicted proteins | sample SAMEA104404100__metabat2_low_PE_056 | metagenome-assembled genome bin SAMEA104404100 (sample SAMEA104404100) | Balaenoptera acutorostrata
GCCTATGAATATCTTGCCTTCTGGCGCTGTAAAGGTACATTCTGGCATTTCAAATATTTCATTCACCTTTACTGTCATAGAAGCTTGTTTACCTGTTCCGCCATTAGCATCAAATGTTATTGTGCGTTCCAGGTCCTTTTCTGTTCCCCATACTGCTTCATATTCAAGAGTATTTGTATATGATTTTTCACCTGGCAGACCAATATGTGAATTTTCGTCGCCACCTACTCTTCTCCAGCCTATAAATACCTCACCATTTGGTCCTGTCTTAGATGTTGGCTCTGGGTAAATAATGAACGCTCCTCTTTCATCTTCCTGAAAATCAACAGTTTTGGTTTCTCCATTACTATCAACAAATGTAGCCTTTAATACTTCAGCCAAATCTTCCCATACAGGTGTATATGTTTCATCAGATATAGGAGTATGTGATTCGCCTACTTTAAATTCCTCTCCAGTAACAGTATTTTTCCAAGCTACTACTTTCTTTTTTAAAGTGTAGTATTCTGGAAATCTGAAATTACCTGTATTATACTCAAATGGTCTTTCGATGCCTGTGAAAGATACCTTCCATGTGCCCTGTTCTTGTTCTTGACCGCCTTGGTCTGTGCCACCTTGATCTTGACCACCTTCAGGTTTCATGCTACTTTCTCCTGTTGTTGGTGAAGATATGCCCATAGGATTTTCATCTGCTGCGTAAGCAGGTATAACTGCTGTTGCTGCTGATGACAAAATAATTGCTGCTGCCAAAGACAATGACAGTATTTTTTTGTACATACAATCGTCTCCTTTTTAAGCGGATTTTTGTGTTTCCGCTATTTAATAATTCCGCTACATATTGTATATCAATCATTTCCATTTTTGGTATGCTGGCTGCATTATTTTAATAAAATCTACTTTTTAACTAAATGAAGTACTATAGTATTGTATATTATATATTAAAAGCGTACCAGAAACAAATCTGATACGCTTATTTATTTTAAAATAAATAATCACTTAGATTATTTTCCTCAAGCGCCTGATCCAAAAGATAATTTTTCCTTTCATTAGGAAAAGCACTAAATATAGCTACAGCTACACGATAATTATTATCTTTTTGGAAAATGCTCGGAGAAATGTACGCTCTTTTATTATTTTCCATAAGTTGTTTCTTTTGAAGCATATTATCAGCTACTTTGATGTTGTCTTTATCAAAAAACTTAAATACAATTATATCTGAATCATCATAATCCTCTAAATTATCAATAGAGACAAAATAGCGTTCACCCATTTCTGTTTGAACAGTTATCCAATGGGGATTTATGGGAATAATAGGGTCCTTTGCTTTTCCTTGGTTATACTCATAGGGATGACTACAAAGTACATAATCACTGTCTGTATATTTTTCTCCATCACCTATTGAACAAACCTCATACCAATAGTAACCCTCCTCGCCGAAATGCTGTGCCATTACAGCTTCATAGTCCGCACCTAATATGTTTTCATTATTTAGAAGTCCACCATTTCCAGCCATATATCCACTTCCTACAGATATATCTTTTTGAGAATTTGGCTTTATATTAGGGCTATCGGTTCTATATACATTAAATCTATAAGCTACCTCTCTGCCATTTCCCGAAAGAGGTACATTTCCCCAAACTCCTATTGCCGCACCACTTTCATGCCAATGTGGTGTATCAGGAGCATCTAATTTAATTAGGCTCTCCTGACTATTTGTATTATTACTAAGGTCTAAATTATTCTCATTTCCATTAAATTGTAATTTATTCATTCCCCCTAAAACTGCAGGTATAAACGCTAACAAAACAACTGCCACCGCAATTTGACTATAAATTTTTTTATTAGGAGATGTCAGCGCTTTTTTAACCTCCAAAGTACTTTGATAACGATTATCAGGATTTAGCTCTGTGCATTTATCTATAATTCTCTTGTACTTTGGTTTTTCAGCTTTTTCCCCTAAAATTTGTCTTAGGGTAATTCCAAGTGAAAAAATATCACTTCTTTTATCTGTTTGAGCAAAGCCATATTGCTCAGGTGGTGCATAACCCCTTGTACCTAAAAGCACAGTATCTTGCTCCACATCATTCTTAATAATGCGTGATGCATCAAAATCTATGAGATGAATATGTCCATCCATGCCGTAAATAATATTGGATGGCTTAATATCTCTGTGAATAATATCCTTTTTATGCAGAAAATCAAGCACATCACAAATTTCCTTAAAGGCTCTTATAATTTCTTTTTCAGATTTTTGTGATAGTTGTTCCTCATTTTCTTCTATATATTCCTCATACACAGTTGTAATGCCATTTTCATAGCTCACCTCATAAATTTTAGGTAGGCATGGGTGAGATATATCTTTAAGTTGATAATATACCGTATGCTCTCCTAAAAGCTCTTTTTTTACACAAAATTTTTCATTAATTTTAACTAAAGTAATACAATTTTTTTCGTTTTCCTTAATAATTCTTATTTTTTCGCAATTTTCCATAACTACTCCCCTTGTCAAATTTAAAAAATTTGGTATAATATAGTATATAGCATATTAATAATATCATAAAATGGAGGATTTTACAAGATATGATTAAGAGCACCGAGCAATTAAAAAATGAAATTAAATCAGCAGATAACATACAGGATTATATAAATAACAACAAGGAAAATATGATTAATTACGGACTTACTTCATATCTACAGCAATTATTAGAACAAAAAGATATGACCAAGGCCTGTGTTGTTAAAAATTCCCTGCTTGATAGAAATTATATTTATCAAATTTTTAATGGAACAAGACACCCCTCTAGAGATACTCTCATTGCTTTATGCTTTAGTATGCAATTAAATTTAGAGGAAACTCAAAATGCTCTTAAAATATCTATACATCGTGAATTATATCCCAGAGATAATAGGGACTCTATAATTATCTTTGCCATAGATAATATGTATGATATTATAAAAGCAAATATTTTATTGTCAGAAAACGGATTTTCACCTATATGCAAATAACAACAAAAACTCCCTCGAAAATCGAGGGAGTTTTTTAGCTTTAATTACTTCTTAGCGTTAGCTTTCATTCTGCCTGAATTGCTGAGAATTCTCTTTCTAAGACGGAAAGTCTTTGGTGTAACCTCCAAAAGCTCGTCATCAGCCATAAATTCAATAGCTTCCTCCAAGCTGAAAATACGAGGTGGAACAAGCCTCAAAGCATCATCGGAGCCAGATGCTCTCATATTAGATACATGCTTTTTCTTACATACATTTACAGCAATATCATCACCCTTAGGAGACATTCCCACAACCATACCTTCATATACAGGAACACCTGCACCAATAAAGAGAACTCCTCTTTCTTGAGCATTATAAAGACCATAAGTAATGGAAGTACCTGCTTCAAATGCAATAAGAGAGCCCACATGGCGAGTTGGAATATCGCCCTTGTATGGTTCGTAGCTATCAAATACAGAGTTAAGAATACCTTCACCTCTTGTATCTGTCATAAATTCACTCTTATAGCCGAACAAACCTCTTGCAGGAATCTTAAATTCAATTCTCATACGGCTGCCCTGAGGTGCCATTTGAATAAGCTCACCTTTTCTTGAACCCATTTTTTCCATAACAGAACCCATATATTCTTCAGGAACATCAAGGAGAATTCTTTCCATTGGTTCATATTTTTTACCGTCGATTTCGTGGTAAAGTACACGAGGTGTGGAAACCTGGAATTCATATCCCTCACGGCGCATATTTTCAATGAGAATAGAAAGGTGCATTTCACCTCTGCCTGAAACAATAAAGCTATCAGCAGATTCGCCGTCCTTAACCTTAAGGGAAACATCCTTGAGAAGTTCCTTATAAAGTCTATCTCTAAGGTGGCGTGATGTAACAAATTTACCTTCTCTACCTGCAAATGGGCTGTCATTTACAGAGAATGTCATTTCAACTGTTGGTTCACTAATTTTTACAAATGGAAGTGGTTCAATATTAGCAGGAGCACAGATTGTATCACCAATTGTGATATTTTCAATACCAGAGAAACAAACAATATCTCCAACCTTAGCTGTTTCACATGGAACACGCTTAAGTCCCTCGATTTCGTAAAGGCTTACAATCTTGCCCTTGTATGGAGCGTGGTTATTGTGGTAATCACAAACCATAACATCCTGATTTACCTTTATGCTACCTCTTTCAATTCTGCCGATTGCAATTCTGCCAACATATTCGTTATAATCGATAGAAGAACAAAGAACCTGGGTAGGAGCTGTTTCATCGCCCTCTGGAGCTGGAATATTTTCAATGATTTTCTTCATAAGAAGACTCAAATCATTGTCTAAGTTTTCAGGGGAAACGCCTGCCTTACCTTGACGTCCTGAGCAGAATACGATTGGGGAGTCAAGCTGTTCTTCACTTGCATCCAAATCAAGAAGAAGCTCTAAAACCTCATCAACTACTTCGTAAGGTCTTGCTTCTGGCTTATCAACCTTATTAACTACAACTACAACCTTATGTCCGAGCTCCAAAGCCTTTTGAAGAACAAATCTTGTTTGTGGCATAGGGCCTTCAAATGCGTCAACCAAAAGAACAACGCCGTTTACCATTTTAAGAACACGCTCAACCTCTCCACCGAAGTCAGCATGTCCAGGGGTGTCGATAATATTAATTTTTACACCGTCGTAGTATGCGGAGGTGTTTTTAGCCAGGATTGTAATGCCTCTTTCCTTTTCCAAGTCACCATTATCCATAACTCTATCTTCTACAACTTGGTTTTCTCTAAATACACCGCCCTGCTTGAGCATTTCATCAACCAATGTTGTCTTACCATGGTCAACGTGGGCAATAATAGCAATATTTCTCAAATCATTTCTAACCAATGGAATTCTCCGTTCCGCCGCCTGTATCGGCATATATTTTAATATGACTTCCTGCCACAGGACGCAGGGTCTTTTTAGTGTTAAATTTTTCCGATTTCGGAAAATACAACTTGCATAACCTATATAATAACAGACTTTTTCAGCATTTACAATAGAATTTTGCTAATTTTTTGCTCATAATGACTATTTTCAGTGATTTTTACTATATGAGCCACAATACAGCCGTTATTAATATTATATTTGCTTATTTTTCAATTATTTTGCGTTGTTTTTCTTTGCTTTTATCCATTAAAAACTGCATAAATTCCATAGTTTCAGCTCTATCCTCAGGGCTTACCATATCACAGCAGCGTGAAAGCTTTTCCTTTTCTCTTTTTTCATCAAAAACAGGAAGATTATTTTCTGATTTAATTTTAGCAACCTCCTCTGAAATTTTCATTCGCTCTGTAAACAATTTAATTATTTCCCTATCTATTTCATCAAGCCTAATTCTTACATCCTTTAAGTATTCCATAGCTATTTTACCATCACATCAAAAATATGATTTATCTGTTTAACTGTACCCACATTGTAATTAGCAAAGGAATATAAGCCTATTCCGTCCTTTACTGCGGTAATAAACGGCAAACGGAAGTCCCCTATCTCCATACTTTTACGAAGTACATCCCATTCATGAGTAAATTCTGCATAGTTAAATTCTACAAAATCCAATGCTAAAGTCTTATTTAAGATTTCGTTCCTTTCTTTTCTCTTGGTATAAAGCTTAATTTTAACATTATAGCGGCATAGCTCATCCACATTTTCTAAAATTTCGTTGAGAAAATGTTCAGTAGGCTCTGCAGAATTATCAATAAATGCCACTATTTGATTGCCATCAAGCTTTCCGAAAAGCTCAGGCATTTTAACAGCAAGAAGCTTTTCTGTGGTTCTATCAGGAATAGCTTCTATGTTAAATTCAATTCTCTCCCTTCCTGTTTTCTTTATTTCAAGATAGCCATAAACCGAACCATCAATTTCACGCTTGGAAACTGTTTCGATAAAAACTGAATTTTCTTTAACTGCACATATATCAATATGCTCTCCCTGATTAATTTTTAAATTATCAAAATAATGGTCCTCTATTCCTAAAGGAACAATTCTGCTGAGTGCTACATCCTCGTCAACCCTTATGAGATTATCCGAATTGTTTTGTAGTCTGATTTTACTTATTAAATCGCTTTCCTTTTCTCCAACCTCAAGAAAACCATTTTCTGTTTTATATCCGATTGCACCGCCATTTACCGCAATTCCCGCAGGTATGCCTATAACTCGGCAAAGCTGTGCAAAATGTATTGGCAGGCTGGCCGAAGTAAGACATCCGTATTTAAGCACCGCCTTTAAATCAGGCGTTACCCTTTGCAAGCTGTATTCATCATAGCGTTTAAAGGTAAGCAAATGATTATAAATACTTTGAGCATCAGTTAAGTTGTGCTCGTCTAAATATTTTGCTGCAAATTCTCTGTGAGGGAAAAGTGTTTCACTCTTAATTCTAAGAGGCAAAACTAATTTTTCGTTCCAGAAGCTATCCTTTTCGCCTTGATTTTTTAGGTATTTTAAATTAACTGCAATATCCTCTAAAATTTCAAATGTTACATCACAAAAATCCTTTTCTGTCAATGTACTAAGCACTAAATCCTTTTCCTCTTGAGTATATTTGTCTGCATCAAGAAATTTTTTAATTTCACTATAATTATGTCCGCTTAAATCCTTATTTCTATCTCCAACAGGCTTATGTGCGTCTAATCTTTCCTTGTTTAATTTGGCAATTTTAGTAAAATACTCCTCGGTTTTAAATGGTTCCCCACATTTTATTTCGCCCTTTGAAGGAACAAGTGAAAAATCCACCCTACTTGGTCTGCGAGTTAAATCAAGAGTAAGGCTCTCTGTTTTATTGCCTCCCTGTACAAAATCGTAATCCTCATTTTGATGAGCAAAAGCAAGGAAATCTCCCTGACCTAATGTAAATTCAGCTATACCGTTTTTGTCGGTGTTATTTTCTAAAACAAGGCAAGGTCTTCCGTAATTTACTACATAAATTCCTATCTTTATTCCCTCTCTAATAGGATTTACATAAATTTTTACTTTATGAGTTTTGCAGTAAACATCAGTAGTTAAACCCACCTGATAGATATTATTAATATCAAACGTTTGTTCTCTTTCGCCGTATCCAAATTTACGGTATCTCACAGCCAAGGCTCTGCTGGAGGCATTATTAAACCAACCATCGTTTAAGCTATCTTCAGGCTCACATGAGCCCATATATTCCCAGCCGTTTTCGGTGTAAACCTCTGTCCAGGCGTGGTTATCATCACAATGGGACCAAACAGGGCAATAAACCTGTCTTGCAGGTATACCCACGCTTCTAAGAGCTGCAACAGTAAAAACAGATTCCTCTCCGCATCTGCCCTTTCCAGCATTATAGGTTGCCAAAGCATTTTGAGTGCGTTCATCCGCTTGTGCATAGGTTGCCTTGGATAAGCACCAGAAATTTACTGCCTTAGCAGCCTCGGAGCGTGTTTTACCTATAGCAATATCCTTTAATTCACCAAAGAATTTAGGTGTATACAAGGCAAAGGATTCATTGTTTGTGCGGTATGGCAGAATAAAGTCAAGTACTATTTCCTCGGGAATATCCTTGAAATAATCAAATGTTTGCAAAGCTTTTTGAACATATTCTATATGGGTTTTTATATCAGCAAAATCCACGGAAAGCATATCCTCAAAAAGCATTTGAGATATACATTTTTTGTAAAGAATTTTTTCGCTGCCCATGGGCATATTTTCTTCAATTTTATCTTTTAAAAAAGGGTATTTTTCTATGTAGGCATTATAACTTTCTTCAATTTGCTTTTCTGTTTTTTCAAACATAAATTTACACCTCTTAAATTTTTATACTATTAGATTATACTATCATTTTCTTTTTTCCGTTTTTATTTCTTGGATATTTTTGTATTGTAAAAACAAACTCCAAATTTACCACTTGTTCATCTCCGTTTTTATTTTCAATCGTCATAGCGTTTTCGGAAATTTCTTTTATAGTACCCACAATTTGTCTGCCATTAAATGTAGAAATAACACATTCTTCATCTATAAATCTTTTTGCCAGTTCTTTCATAACAGTTAATTCCTCTCTGTTCTTTTTATTTTTCATAAAATTTATGGCTGTATCTTCATTTCTTTTTCTGTTCAACAGCATAAATATAAGAAAAAATATTAAATATAAATATATTGTTGTGGGATTCAAAAATATCCCTCCTGTTTAATATCTTATAGCAAAATAAATCACATATACCCAACTTAAAAGTCCATGAAAAATTGCCCAACCTATGCTGTGCCAGTTGGTATAACTTATTATCATGGCAAGTACACTGCCGAAACTAACTCCTGTTTTTACGGTTTTATTTATAATTGTTTGTCTTTCTTCCATTTGTTTACCTCCTACCCATTAACTGGGTTATAAATTTGGTGTGTAATAAATTATAATCTAAGCTATTTCTTATTTTTAGAATCTATGATTACCAACACGGTTCCTATTAAACCCAAAAGTAACCCTATCCACCAAAAAACTGCTCCACCTTTTGCAGAGGCGGGTGCAGCAAAAATTATACCTAACAATAACAATGCAAAACCTATTTTAGACTTATCCATACAAACACCTCATTTCATCAAAATATATCTGTATACTATACTATTACATAAAAATAGCATTGTCAACAAAAGTTTTTTGTGATAGAATTGTATAAAAAATATAAATCAGAGGTGTTACATATGAAAATCGAAGTTTGCTGCGGCTCCTATACTGATGCTGTTTCGGCATTTAAAGGCGGTGCGGACAGAGTGGAACTGTGTTCCGACTTGTTTTTCGGAGGTCTTACCCCCTCTTTAGGCTCTCTTAAACTACTAAGAAAGGATTTTGACAAAGAAATTTCCGTTATGATTCGTCCCAGAGAAAGCGGTTTTTGCTATTCCGAAGCTGAGTTTCAGCTTATGCTTACTGATGCGGAAGAATTTATAAATAACGGAGCTGACGGTTTAGTATTTGGATTTCTAACTGCTGACGGTTATATTGACTATGATAAAACTGAAAAATTTGTGAAATTCGTAAACAAAAGATGCAAAACTGTTTTCCATAAGGCTTTTGATGTGGCAAAAGATTCTGCTGAAACCGCTGTTAAAAAATTAAGTGAAATAGGTGTTACCCGTATACTTACCTCCGGTAAAGAAAAAAATGCTTTGGTTGGTGCAGAAAATCTCAAAAAGATGATTGATATGCAGCTTTTGGAAATTCTCCCAGCAGGTTCAATCCGCATACATAATATAGAAGAACTTCAAAATAAAACAGGCTGTGATTTTGTCCATACCTCCGCTTTTGAAACCCTTTCAGATAAAAGTGCATTAAATGACAAAATTAATTTTACCTCAACCAATCTTCCAAAACAAGAAGATTATTCCTCTGTAAATCAAGTTATTGTAGAAAATATAGTAAATAAAGCTCACAGCATGAAATAGGAGGTTTTACAATGATTATTAATATATATAACGGATTTAATACAGTAAGAATAGATACGGAAAAGGAATTTCCGAAAAAATACAGCGAATTAGTCAAAAAAACAGAGAGTCTGCACCTTTCGGAATGTGAAGTAAATGTAGCCATTCCCTATGCTGATGTGCATACTCATGGTGCTGTTGGTTATGATTTTTCCGATTGCACCTATGAAGAAATGAAAAAAATTGACAGATTTTATCTTGACAGCGGTATAGGTTATGTACTGCCTACTTTAGTGGCTTTAAGTCCGGAAATGTACAAAAAACAAATTTCCAGCATTGTTAAAATTATAAAAGAGGGAAATACCTCCTTTGTGGGAATAAATTTAGAGGGACCATTTATAAATCCTGCCAAAAAAGGTGCCATTAATGAAAAGGACATTCGTCCCATTGATATAAACTTTGCAAAGGAACTTTGGGAACTTTCCGAAGGTTATCTTAAAATTATGACTGTGGCACCTGAGCTTGAAAAATTCGACGAACTTGCCGACTTTGCCAAGGGAAAATTCACAATTTCTTTGGGACATACAGCCTCCGACTATGACACAGCAGTAAATGCTCTAAAACACGAAAATGCAAGACATATCACCCACCTTTTTAATGCTATGAACAGTCTGCACCACAGAAAGCCTTCCCTTTTAGGTGCTGCTTTGGAAAATTCCTGTTACAAGGAAGCTATCTGTGATGGTGTACATTTAAGTGAAGGCATTATCCGTATGCTTTTTAATCGTATGAATGAGGAAATCGTGTTAATTTCAGACTCAGTTTCTGCCTGTGGTTTGGAGGACGGCATTTATAAATTAGGCGGTTTGGATGTGTATGTAAAGAACCAACACGCAAATTTAGCAGACGGAACTATTGCTGGGTCATGTAAAAGTATCGCTATGCAAGTTGAATTTTGTGTAAAAATTGGGGTTTCAAAGGAAAAACTCATACTTTCCTCCACCTATACACCATTTAAGTCCATGGATATGGAAGTGCCTGACTTACTTCTCTCCGATAAAATAAACATTTTTGATAATAATTTAAAGCTTATTGCAAAAATAGGATATTAAAATCAAAAAACCTCGGCTTAAAACCGAGGTTTTCTCTATTTCATAAGATTTTCTAATTCCTTTTTGTAGGATTTTTCTGCCTTTACTGTGTAAAAAATGGCGGGTATTGCTACTAATATAATAGAAATTGCATTTATCCAAGCATCTATTTTAGAAATTTCATTCACAACATAAATTATTATATATGGAGCCCCTAACATAACCCAGCTTAATCCTATTTTTCTCATATATTCCTTTGTACAGGGCAAATCCCTATAGGGCTTATATTTTTCAGGCAGAGGCTGAATTTTAAAAATAAATCCTATAATTCCAAACATCATCCAAAATATACCTAAATATAAAATAACATTCATAAAATCACCCTATACGGATTTTCGGTATATTTCTTCAGCTTTAGTTTTCCCTTTTTCACTCTCTACATAATAGACTGTAAACATTTCCATTTCAGCGGTATTGTCTAAAATTTCCTTTGCATTTTCAAAGCTTTCTTCCTTTATACGAAGGGAAATTCCACAGCTATCGCTGATTTCACGCAGAGTTGGCATTACTGCAAAGGGCACCTTACCTTCTAAATATTTTTGTCCCGCTATTGCACTATGAGTGTTAGGGAAAACAAATAAATAATATTTCATAATAAAAATTCTCCGACTATAATGTGATAACTTTATGAGCCTTTTTCATTTTTTCAACAATTTCATACATATTGCTTATTCTACCCACTTTTATTTCTTCCTTTAGCTGATAGAAATTCACACAGGTGCCACAAATATAAATTTCTGTGCCACGAGCCTCTAAATCCTGCAAATGTTCAATGATTTGCTCATCCTGCAAAGCAAGTTTAACTCCACTATTCATAAACAAAATGTACTTTGGAATATCCTCATCCTGCGTAAGAGTAAAGAAAAACATTCTAATTAAATTTGTACCAAGCTCCTGTGAGCCATTTCCAAGAATATCATTTCCTACAAAAATCGCATAATTTTCGGGAGCTTTTGTTTCTTCTTTTTCTTCCATAGGCTCTGCTGCAACAGCCGACCCATTTTTTGTCATAGTTACAGTATAAATATTGTCGTGCTCCTCCACATCAGCATAATATTCAGCAGCTTCAGCGTAATTTTTTAGATTTTCTACTGCGTATTCATTGTCAACATCTATTGAAAAAATTTCTGTGCCACCTCTTACCTCCTGTTTGCTCATAATTACAGGGATGGGGCATTGTTTACCTACTGCATTTAGCTTTTTCATAATATATCTTTCCTTTTCATTCAAATTTATTTGTAATTTGAATATATATTAAAGCTGAAAAAAAGTCAATTCATATAGATAAAATGTATTGTATTGCTTTTTAGTATTAGTAAAAGCTATAACTTTAGATATCAATTACTTTTATTTTATCGTAAATTTTGTTATCCTCCTTTGTGATTTCGCGGATAACTCTACAAGGATTGCCCACAGCCACCACATTGGCTGGTATATCCTTTACCACCACACTCATAGCACCGATTACAGAATTTTCTCCGATTGTAACCCCAGGCATTATAAATGAACCTGCTCCAATCCACACTCTGTTTCCTATATGTACCGGTAAATTATACTGGGCATATTTCTCACGGTATTCAGGACTTATGGGATGAGTAGCTGTACAAACTGTAACATTAGGCCCGAACATAACATAATCTCCCACATAGATATGGGTGTCATCCACCATAGTTAAATTAAAATTGGCATAAACCCCTTTTCCGAAATGTATATGCTTTCCACCCCAGTTTGCATGAAAAGGAGGCTCAATATAACAGCTATCCCCTACTTCTGCAAACATTTCCTTTAACATTTTTTGTCGTTTAACCTCCTCAGTGGGGCGTGTCATATTAAAATCGTAGAGCTTATCCAGCATAGCAGTTTGTTCAGCTGCTAATTTGTTGTCATTACAGATATAAATTCTGCCGCTGTGCATCCTATCCTTTATTTCTTCTAAATTCATTTAATTCTCCTATTTTGAAAAAATCCCCACCAAAATTATGATGGGGATTTAAGCTCAGCATATATTAATTAGTCAATAATGCAGTATTTTTCCATGTATTTTTCCATATTAGCAAGAACATCCTTATATTCAGGCTTTGTAGCTAAATATTCGTGAATATCTCTTACTGTAATAAGGGAATGAACTTTAATTCCAAATTCATCATAAACATCCTGAACAGCTGTTGTTTTGCCGTTAGCACCTACTTCACATCTGTTTACAGAAATAAACATATCCTTAGTAGCAATATCGCCACAAGCTCTCAAAATCGGCACTGTTTCTCTTACAGCTGTTCCCGCTGTAATAACATCTTCTATAATAATAACTCTGTCCCCATCCTTTGGCTTGTAGCCTACCAATGAACCACCCTCTCCGTGGTCCTTAGCTTCTTTTCTGTTAAAGAAATATGGCTTATCAATGCCATAAACTCTGGACAAAGCTCCTGCTGTTGTAGTTACAAGTGGAATACCCTTGTACGCAGGTCCAAACATTGCATCAAAATCATCTCCGCAAACTTCCTTAATTGCAGCTGCATAAAATTCACCCAAAGCTGAAATTTGAGCTCCTGTTCTGTAATTACCTGTGTTTACAAAATATGGTGTGTTTCTTCCGCTCTTTGTTACAAAATCACCGAATCTTAAAACATCGGCATTCATCATAAATTCAATAAATTTAATTTTTTCTTTTGTAAGCATTTAGTCCACTTCCTATTCTATGTATTTTTATAAGATTTACTTATTTATAATATTATATATTTTTTTATATCAAAAATCAATGGTTTAATGCCAATAAAACAAATTTTTGTAAAAATAAAACTTATAAATATTAGCTATATTTAATTTTGTATTTTTATACTATCAAAATTAATCAAATAAACTGCCTTTTAATCAGAATAATAGGATATTATTATAAAAACTTTTTATTCACTTGACATATAGTGGGTTTTGTGATATTTTATTTACTAAAGGCGATGACAAAGACAGTAATTTTCGGAGAAATTACAAGAGAAGGGACGGTTGGTGCAAGTCCTCTAAGATTAACCGAAGATGAAAATCACTTTCGAGCTGCAATTATGAAAATTAAGTAATAATTGACGGATTTCACCGTTACAGGAAGCGTGTATGTTTGTACACAGCATAATAGGTGGTTTATAAACGCAGACTTTTTTCGGAGTTTTCGTCCTGTTATGGACGAAAGCTCTTTTTTATTTTCTCTGCAAATTTAAAAACTTAATTTTTTAGAAAGGATGGATTTTCAAAATGTACAAAGAAGTAAGCGCCAACAGAAAAACTGTTGAACACGAGCAGGAAACTGCAAAATTTTGGAATGACAACAAAATCTTTGAAAAAACTGTGGAAGAACGCGAAGGAAGCCCTATGTTTACCTTCTATGACGGCCCTCCAACAGCTAACGGTAAGCCTCATATTGGCCATGTTCTCACAAGAGCTATCAAAGATATGATTCCTCGTTATAAAATTATGAAGGGCATGGATGTTCCTCGTAAGGCTGGCTGGGATACTCACGGCTTGCCAGTTGAGCTTGAGGTTGAAAAACTTCTCGGCATTAACGGCAAGGAGCAAATTGAAGAATATGGTCTTGAGCCATTCATCACAAAATGTAAGGAAAGTGTTTGGAAATATAAGGGTATGTGGGAGGACTTCTCTAAGGAGGTTGGCTTCTGGGTAAATATGGACGACCCTTATGTTACCTACAACAATAATTACATTGAATCAGAATGGTGGGCTTTAAAGCAAATCTGGGAAAAGGGGCTTCTTTACAAGGGTTTCAAAATCGTTCCCTACTGCCCAAGATGCGGAACACCTCTCTCCAGCCATGAAGTTGCTCAGGGCTATAAGGATGTAAAAGAACGCAGTGCTATTGTTAGATTTAAGGCTAAGGGCGAAGATGCTTACTTCTTAGCTTGGACAACAACACCATGGACACTTCCATCTAACCTTGCTCTCTGTGTAAACCCTAAGGAGGATTATGTAAAGGTTAAGTTTGAAGAATATACATACTATATGGCAGAGGCTCTTGTAGAAACAGTTTTGGGCGAGGGTGCTGAAATTCTTGAAAGATTTAAGGGCAAGGACCTTGAATACAAGGAATACGAGCCACTTTGGAACTTTGTTTCCCCTAAGGAAAAATGCTGGTATGTTACCTGTGCTGACTATGTAACACTTACAGACGGTACAGGTGTAGTTCATATAGCTCCTGCATTCGGTGAGGATGACGCTAATGTAGGCAGAGAATACAAGCTTCCTTTCGTACAGCTTGTTAACGGCAAGGGTGAGCTCACCGCTGAAACAGACTGGGAGGGTGTATTCTGCAAGGATGCTGACAAGCTTATTCTCAATGATTTAAAGGAAAAGGAACTTTTATTCTCTGCTCCTGTTTTTGAGCATAGCTACCCGCACTGCTGGAGATGTAATACTCCTCTTATCTACTACGCAAGGGAATCCTGGTTCATCAAGATGACAGATGTTAAGGATAAACTTATTGCTAACAATAATACTGTAAATTGGATTCCTGAATCCATTGGTAAGGGTCGTTTTGGTGATTGGCTTGAAAATGTTCAAGACTGGGGCATAAGCCGTAACAGATACTGGGGTACACCACTTAATATTTGGGAATGTGAATGTGGTCATAGACATTCAATAGGCTCTATTGAGGAGCTTAAATCCATGAGCGATAACTGCCCTGAAAACATCGAGCTTCACAGACCTTTCATTGATGAGGTTACTATTAAATGTCCTATCTGCGGCAAACCTATGAAGCGTGTTCCTGAGGTTATTGACTGCTGGTTTGATTCTGGCTCTATGCCATTTGCTCAGCATCACTATCCATTTGAAAATAAAGATGTATTTGCTAAGCAGTTCCCTGCTGACTTTATCTCAGAGGGTGTTGACCAAACAAGAGGATGGTTCTATTCCCTTTTGGCTGTTTCCACTCTTCTTTTCGATAAGGCACCTTACAAGAATGTAGTTGTGTTAGGTCATGTACAGGATGAAAACGGACAAAAAATGAGTAAATCCAAGGGAAATGCAGTAGACCCAATAGATGCACTTCATACCTATGGTGCTGATGCTATTCGTTGGTACTTCTACTCTAACTCTGCTCCATGGCTCCCTAACAGATTCTATGGCAAGGCTGTTACAGAAGTTCAAAGAAAGTTCCTCTCCACCCTTTGGAACACCTATTCATTCTTTGTGCTTTATGCAAATATAGATAATTTTGACGCATCTAAATACAATCTCTCCGATTGTAATCTCACAATTATGGATAAATGGGTTCTTTCAAAGCTCAACACAGTTATCAAGGAAACAGATTATAACCTTTCTAACTACAGAATTCCCGAGGCATCAAAGGTAATTTCTGACTTTGTAGATGAGCTTAGTAACTGGTATGTTCGCCGTTCCAGAGAACGCTTCTGGGGTGAAACTATGACTGATGACAAGATTGCAGCTTACACCACACTTTACACAGCTATCGTTGAGGTATGTAAGCTTGCCGCTCCTATGATTCCATTTATGACAGAGGAAATTTACCAAAATCTTGTTCGCTCCGTTGATGAAAACGCTCCAATCAGCATTCATCTTTGCAAGTACCCTGAATGTGACGAATCTATGATTGACAAGGATTTGGAAAACAATATGGAGGAGGTTCTCTCCGCTGTTAACCTCGGCCGTTCTGCAAGAAATGAAGCTAACATCAAAAATCGTCAGCCTCTTTCTAATGTTTACATCACAGGAGCTAAGGAAATTAAGGATGTTTACTGTGATATAATTAAGGAAGAGCTTAACATCAAGAATGTGGAATTTGTTAAGGACGCAAGCCATTTTGTAAGCTACTCCTTTAAGCCACAGCTTAAGATTTTGGGTGCTAAATACGGCAAGAAGATTAACGAAATCAGAACAGCTCTTGCTAATATGGACGGAAATGCTAAGAAGAAGGAGCTTGATGAAAACGGCTCTATCCTACTCTCACTTTCTGATGGTGATATTACTCTTACAGAGGAAGAACTCCTCATTTCAGTTTCCAAGGCTGAGGGCTATATTTCACAAAGTGACTACTCTATGACTGTAGTTTTAGATACAACACTTACAGATGAGCTTATCGAAGAAGGCTTTGTGAGAGAGGTTATCAGCAAAATCCAGTTTATGAGAAAGGAAGCTGATTTCAAGGTAACAGACCATATTATCGTTGGAATTAACGCATCCGAAAAGCTTATGAAGGTTGTTGAGGCAAATAAATCTGAAATTATGTCCGATACTCTTTGTAACGAAATTACTAATGTAATTGACGGCCACGAAGGAAACTGGAACATTAACGGTGAAGACGCACACATCAGTGTAAAGGTTTGCTAATCTAAGGAGGCCCAAGCTTTGCTTTTAAAAATATTTTTAAGCTTTTTAAAAATAGGACTTTGCAGTGTAGGAGGAGGTATGGCAGCTATGCCCCTTCTGCAAAATGAATTGGTTACTATAAATGGCTGGCTTTCTGCCGAAGAATTTGCCGACCTTGTAACTATTGCTGAAATTACTCCAGGACCTATTGCAATAAACTCTGCCACCTTTGTGGGACTTAAAATGAGCGGATTTATCGGTGCAATAGTTGCCACCTTAGGTGCAATCACTGCCCCCTGTATTATCGTGTTTCTGCTGACCTTTGCATATTCAAAGTATAGCAGTCTTAAAGCTGTTCAGGGTGTTTTACAGGGTATTCGCCCCGCTGTAGTAGCTCTTATTGCCACCGCAGGAATGAGCATACTTTCTATGGCAATTTGGAACGGAAACTTTTACCTAAAGGGTATGGATATAAAAAATTATATTGCCGCTGCAATTTTTATTGTGAGCTTTATAATTCTCCGCAAATTTAAGCCAAATCCTATTTATGTAATACTTGGGTCAGGCTTGGTAGGTGGAATTGTATATTCCCTTCCGCTTTAAAGCAAATATTAAACGCCATTTCTTTTAATTAAGGAATGGCGTTTTTATAGTATAAGAGCAAAATAGAAAGCCGAGGCTTTTGAACTATCCACACAAATTAGGGCAGTTCATTACAATGCCTCGGCTTTATTTAATATTTAAAAGATTAAATGTGCTATTGGGCAAACAATAAGCAAGCTGATAATTGTTCTTTCAAGGAAGATTACGAAAAGTTCCCAAAGCTTAACGGGGAGCTTAGAACCTAAAATAAGTCCACCTACTTCAGAAAGGTAAATAAGCTGTGTTACTGACACAACTGCCACACAGAATCTTGTGAGAGGGCTTATAATGCTTTCTGCTGCTATAATAGATGGTGTAAACATATCTGCAAATCCAACTATCATAGTTTTGGAGGCTTCTGCTGCCTCAGGTAGCTGCAATAGGTTCAAAAGTGGCATAAATGGCTTACCCATAATTTCAAAAATAGGTGTATTATTAGACAAAATCAATGCAATTGTACCTATTGTCATAACTGTAGGTAAAACTCCAAACCACATTCCAACAGCATTTTTTAAACCATTTTTAATGAACTCACCTGCACCCTTATTTTCCTTGACTCTCTTCATAGCTAAATCCATAGCATAATGGTGCATTGAATCATATTCAGGTGGAATTGTTTCTGGCATAGCTTTTCCTTCAACTAAGTAAGTATCCTTCTTTAGTGAAAGTGGTGGTATTCTTGGTACAATAATTGCGCAAACAACACCGATAAGACAAATTAAAAGATAGTAAACACCAAAGTATTGCATTAAATCTACCTGACCTAATACAACAATACTAAAGGTTATAGAAACAGCAGAGAATGTTGTAGCTATAATAGAGGCCTCTCTTGCAGAGTAGAAACCATTTTCGTATTGGTTACAGGTGAGCATAACACCAAGTGTACCATCACCAATCCATGAGGTAAAGCAGTCTACGGCAGCTCTACCAGGGATTTTAAAGAGAGGACGCATAATTTTTGTAAGCATAGCTCCCACATATTCCAAAAGACCGAAATCAAGCAAAAGCGGAAGTAAAAGTCCTGCTATTGCAAATATAATAACAAGTACTGTTAATAAATCACGGAGAACAAAACCTCCTGCACCGCCTTCAGTTATGTAGTAGAAAATACTGTTAGGATTTTCTTCACCAATGCGGAGGAATGTGAGCCATACAAATACCGCTCCTAAGGCTCTTATAATTGCCCATACAGGTGTAGTAGCAAAGGTATCCTTTAAAATTTCATTATTCATAATAAACTTAGGCTTTGCCAAAGCTATCAGGGACATAACAGCTGAAACTGTAACTATAATCACACATAGCATAGGAAGAAATTCACCTATTGCATTTGAAATCATATCTGCCAAAATTTTTACACAGATTGTCCAGCTGCCGTCGAATTTTACAGGTATCATAAATAAAATTACACCTGCCAGTGAGGGTATTATAAATTTACCCATTAACTTTTTGTCTTGGTTTTTCATTTTATCCACTCCTTTTATTGTTATTACTGTATATTTTATCACAAAAATATAAGAATGGAAGTGTTTTTTAAAAATTCGTATAAATTTTATTTATATTTCACAGTATTTATTATATATTATTCCACATATAGTATATAATATATCACATCACATACATTAATATACATTTATTTACTATTATTTCTTAAGATAAACAAAATATCAGCATTGTTAATTTATTAATATGCATATTTTATGTATATTTAATAACCATCATAAATATTTAATCAAACCATAAAAAAATCGTGCCTTTTATTTTTAAAAAAGCACGATTTTTTAGCTATTACTTAAGAACGACCTTTGTAAAGTTCTTCTTACCCTTTTTGATAATAATAAATCCATTTTCAGCAAAATCAGATTTATTTACAATATGAGCCTGATTATCTATCTTCACATCATCAATCGCAACACCACCCTGCTTAATAAGGCGTCTTGCTTCAGCATTGGATGGAACTAATTCAAGTCTATTAAGCAAATCCAAAAGGCCGATTTTGTCCTCTGTGAAAACATCTTCGGTAATCTCCATTGTAGGAATATTAGCATTGTCAACAGCTCCGGAGAACAATGCTCTGGCAGCATCCAAAGCCTTTTGAGCCTCTTCCTCGCCGTGAACCATTTTTGTAAGCTCAAATGCCAAAATCTCCTTAGCCTCATTAACTCTTGAGGTACCAATCCAGCTTTCCATATCTCTTATTTGTTCAAGAGGCAGGAATGTGAGCATTTTAAGGCATTTCATAACATCAGCATCATCAACATTTCTCCAGTATTGGAAGAAATCAAATGGAGATGTCTTGTTAGGGTCCAGCCATACAGCATTACCAGCAGTTTTACCCATCTTCTTGCCGTTAGAGTCAGTAAGAAGTGTAATTGTCATAGCGTAGGCATCCTTACCAAGCTTTTTGCGAATAAGCTCTGTACCGCCCAGCATATTGCTCCATTGGTCATCACCGCCAAATTCCATATTACAGCCGTATTTTTGGAACATATAGTAGAAGTCGTAGGACTGCATAAGCATATAGTTAAATTCAAAAAAGCTAAGTCCCTTTTCAAGTCTTTGCTTATAGCATTCAGCTGTAAGCATTTTATTTACGCTGAAATGTGTTCCTACATCACGGAGAAAATCAATATAGTTAAGGTCCAAAAGCCAGTCAGCATTATTTACCATCATAGCCTTTCCCTCACCAAATTCAATAAATCTCTCCATTTGGCGCTTAAAGCATTCTGCGTTGTGGTTAATATCCTCGCGAGTGAGCATTTTTCTCATATCAGTACGACCTGATGGGTCGCCAATCATAGTTGTCCCACCGCCAATAAGTGCAATTGGACGGTTTCCTGCCATTTGAAGGCGTTTCATAAGTGTAAGTGCCATAAAATGACCTGCTGTAAGGCTGTCTGCTGTGCAGTCAAAGCCAATATAGAAAGTTGCTTTACCCGCGTTAATCAAATCCTTAATTTCATCTGGGTCTGTGAGCTGGGCAATAAGTCCACGCTCGGTAAGTTCTTCAAATAATGTCATTTTTTCTACCTCTTTCATTTTTATATAACAAAAAGCCCTCTATTCCAAAACGGAATAGAGGGCGTATTTACACGCGGTACCACCTCTGTATGCGAAAATCCTCACGGAAAATCGCCTTATAAACAGCTAACACTGTCAGACGCTTTAACGGTCGTCAATCGGCTTACCCTACTTAAAAGCTGTTCGGGTTCGCTGCTCCGAGATGTATTCGTCCTGCGGTTTTTGCTTTTTTCCACCAACCAAAAGCTCTCTGTGAAAAACGATGCGGGATTACTGGTTCTCATCAACGCTTTACCTTAGTATGGGTAAGATTATATCTCACTTTTAAAGCTTTGTCAAGAGCTTTTAAATATTTTTTTGGCATAGCATAGGTTTATTTTTATTTAAAGCTTCAGCAGTAATACATTCCTCCTGTATTTTAAACAGGATTTCATCCCCTGCTTTTGCTTCTCCACTTAATATTTTATCCGCAATTTTATCTTCAATCTCATTTTGAATTTTCCGCCTTACAGGTCTTGCTCCGTAGGCTTTATCAAAGGCCTGCATAGCTAATTTTTCTATCACCTCAGCCTGAAATTCTAATGTTATTTCCATATCCTTTAATCTTTCGGAAAGCTTCATAATTTCATTTTCAGTAATAGCTTTAATGTTTTCTTTACTAAGCTTTCGGAATACTACAACGTCATCAATGCGATTGATAAATTCGGGGTTAAAGGTTTTTTTCAGCTCCTCAAGCATAATATTTTTAGTATTTTCTTCATTTTCCATTTGTAAATCAGCATTAAATCCCACATTTCTCATATCTGCAATTTGCTTAGCCCCAATATTTGAGGTCATTATAATAATTGTATTTCTAAAATCCACATGTCTTCCCTGTGCATCTGTTAAAGTGCCATCATCGGTAATTTGTAAAAGTAAATTCAGCACATCAGGGTGTGCCTTTTCAATTTCATCAAAAAGTATAAGAGAATAAGGTTTTCTTCTGATTTTTTCTGTGAGTTGTCCGCCGTCATCATAGCCAACATATCCTGGAGGAGAACCAATTAGCTTTGATACGCTGTGCTTTTCCATAAACTCTGCCATATCAAGCCTTATCATATCCTCCTCAGTTCCGAAAAGCTTTTTGGCAAGGGCCTTAGAAAGCTCCGTTTTCCCCACCCCAGTAGGGCCTAAAAACATAAAGGTTCCAACAGGTCTGTTAGGGTCCTTTAAGTTAAGTCTGCCCCTTTTTATTGCTTTAGTAACAGCTAAAACTGCATTTTCTTGTCCTATCACTCGTTTATTAAGCTCCTCATCTAAAGATAAGA
>SAMEA104404100__coassemble_1468_pt1 | contig 21141 bp, 20 predicted proteins | sample SAMEA104404100__metabat2_low_PE_056 | metagenome-assembled genome bin SAMEA104404100 (sample SAMEA104404100) | Balaenoptera acutorostrata
TAGGCAGAGCTATCCTAACAACGAAATTATTTATCTGCCTGATAAAAACGACAATTTCACCTTACTTATAGGGGTTTCCGAAAATAAGGTTTCATCGCCTTTTAAATTTTATTTGGTTTATTTTGATTTTATAGGTGGCAAAACCCCTGTTATCCATCTTAATAGCAATCTCTTTCTTCCAAATATAAATACCACATTGGAAAATTCCTTTAAAAATAATAATTTTAAGGACGCTATAAAAAACTTAGAAATCCTAACTCAAATAGCCATTGATAAATATATTTGTCTAAATAAAGCTTCTTTTGAATATATCACGGAAATATGTGGGAACATTTCTGTTAATATTCCCGCTGAAATTTATATTTCCTCGGATCTTGCTCTAAAAACAGGAAAACAAATCCTAAACGGCGGACTTATTTTTAAAATTCTCAAAACAAATGATGATAATATTTCCTCGGAAATATTATCAGAGCTTATAAATCTAATCTTTCCCCTTTTAAACAGTGCAAAAGGGGAAAGAACATTTAATTTTCTGGTAAACAACTGTGTAACCGATATTTCCTATAAGGATTTCCAAAAGGTACTTCGACCCATAGCTTTTCTTGGCAGCTTAAATTCTGCTCCCGCATTTCCTCTCACCTTAAATGGTAAAAACAATGCTGAATATTTTTATTTCAATGATTTTTCACTAAAAAGCCTAAAAGAAATTATTTATTAGCCTTAAATAAATCACTTTCATAGCAAAGACGGCAGCGAGGCTCATAGGATTCTGTATCTCCAATTAAAACAAGTTCTCCCTCCAAGCCTGTGTCGGGTTTTCCATCAATTAACCTTTGAGTATACATGGCAGGACGACCACAGCACTTACAAAATGCACTTTTGGTTATAATCTCATCGGAAAACAAAAGTAAATCTCCCATACTTCCAAAGGGTCTTCCCAAATAGTCCAGGTTAAGTCCATCCACTATAACCTCCTTACCCATATTAACCAAGGTTCTAACTATCTCCACAATTTCCTCAGAGAAAAACTGGGCTTCATCAAAGGCAACCATATCCACTTCTTTGCAAAAATCATATACTCTTTCTTTTATGTTTTCCTCGGAAAGCTTTTGATTTAAACGCTGTGCTTCTATTCTAAGTCCTATTCGGCTTACCACCTCATCCTGGGAATATCTGTTATCCAAAATAGGCTTATATACCACCACTTTTTTGTTTTGGTACTTTTGTGCCTGTTTGCAGCGTTTTATAAGCTCTCCACTTTTTTCTGAAAACATAGGCCCTATTATTGTTGTTAAAAAGCCTGACTTGCCGTCATTATATATCATATTTTATACCTCTTAATTTTATTTAAGCTCTGCCACGGTTACACCGCTTTCGCCCTCGCCGTAAACTCCTAATCTAAAGGATTTTACCCCTTTGTGCTTTCTTAAATGGTTTTGTACAGCACTCCTTAAAGCTCCTGTGCCTTTACCATGAATAATATAAATCATATTTTGGTGATTTAAAATTGCATTATCTATAAATCTATCTACCTCCATAATGGCCTCAATAGAGTCCATACCGCGAAGATCTACCTCCATTTTAACCTCACGATGAGCGCCACTTGTGCCTCTATATGAAACAGAGGAAGTTTGTTTCTTTTGCTTTTTCTTTTCACAAAGACGCAAATCCCTTACATTAACCTTAGTTCTGATAGTTCCCGCCTGAACCATAACCATTCCGCTCTTATCTGGCTCAGAAGTAATTGTGCCTTCCTTGCCTAAATCAACTATAATAACCGCATCGCCTTTTCTAAGTGGCCTTGGTGGTACATAGTTTACAGATTTTTTCTTTGTAACAGGGTCAGCAAGCTCCTCTAACTTTTTCATATCAGCTCTAAAGCTGCCCTTTCCGCTGGCTACCATTTTAGAAAAGTCCTCGTTGTCCTTTGCCTTAATGATTTTATCCAGCTCGTCCATCATATTATTGGACTTTGCCGTTACAGCGGTTATTATCTTTTGAGCTTCTTGTCTTGCCTTTTCGATTTCCTTTTCCTTTTCCTTTTCCAAGGTTTCTCTATGCTTTTCGATTTCGGCTTTTATTCTTCCAGCCTCTGCTCTTTGCTGTTCAGCCTCTTTTCTTGCCTCCTCCATCTGCTGACGAGAGGCCTCAAGCTTTGAAACCACATCCTCAAATCTGGTGTTTTCTGTGGAAACAAGTTCCTTCGCTCTATCTATAACATCATCAGCAAGACCTATTTTAGAGCTTATAGCAAAAGCATTTGACCTGCCTGGTACACCGATTAAAAGTCTGTATGTGGGCTTTAAGGTAGCCACATCAAATTCACAGCAACCGTTTTCTACGCCCTCTGTTTCAAGTGCATACATTTTAATTTCTGCATAGTGAGTGGTAGCTGCAACTTTAGCTCCCTTTTCTCTAAACTTTTCTATAATAGCAACAGCTAAGGCTGCACCCTCAACAGGGTCTGTTCCCGCTCCCAATTCGTCCACTAAAACTAAAGATTTATCGTCTACCTTTTCTAAAATAGAAACTATATTTGTCATATGTCCTGAGAAAGTTGAGAGGCTCTGCTCAATACTTTGCTCATCACCAATATCAACTAAAACATTTCTAAATACAGATACCTCACTGCCCTCGGAAACTGGTATCATCATACCACACATAGTCATAAGCGTCATAAGTCCAAGGGTTTTAATAGAAACTGTTTTACCGCCTGTATTTGGGCCTGTTATAACAAGGGTATCAAAGTCATAACCAAGCTCTATATTAGTAGGTACAACCTTATCCTTATCTATAAGGGGATGTCTTGCTTTAACAAGGCGAATTTTACCGTCATTTCTTATTTCGGCAACAGCACAATTCATTTCCCAGGCAAGTCTTGCCTTAGATAAAATCACATCTATTTCCACAGCGGCTTCATAGCTTGTTCTGATAAAGTCAGCATTAGCTCCCACTTCAGCAGAAATTTCCGCTAAAATACGGTCGATCTCCTGCTTTTCCTTGTTTTTTAGCACACGAATTTCGTTATTTGTCTCCACTACAGACATAGGCTCAACAAATATTGTAGCACCACTTGAGGATGTATCGTGAACAAGTCCTGGTACATCTGCTCTATGCTCACTCTTTACAGGGATAACAAATCTTCCATCTCTTTGAGTTACAATATTATCCTGCAAATACTTCTGATAAGTCTGAGAATGTATCATATTATCTAGGGTATTTCTTGCCTTTTGTCCTGCAGAAACTATTTTTCTTCTTATATTTAAAAGCTCTCTGCTGGCATTATCAGCAATTTCTTCTTCACTTAAAATTGCCGTAGTTTTGGTTTCCTCTAAATTTTTAAGGGGATAAAGAGTATTAAACATCTCTGTAAGGGCATTTTCCTCTCCCTCAAAATGATTTGACCAAACTTTTAAATTTTTAACTGCCTTTAAAACCTGATTTACTCTTAAAAGCTCCACAGGGGTAAGCTGGGAACCTATTTCCGCTCTTTTTACAGCACCCATACAATTTCTCATATCTAAAACCGTAGGTGTACCAAATCTTCCTGTCAGGGAATGGGCTGCCAAGGTTTTTTCCATACTGCGTACCACTTCGGGATAATCTGTATCAGGACGCAGCTTTAGGCATCTTTCTCGGCTTTCCTCACAGGTGGCAAGGTTTGAAAGTCTTTCCAAAACCTTGTCAAGCTCCAATGAATGTATATGTCTTTCAGAAATACTCATTTCTTCCTCCGTTATAATATATGCGTTTTCCCATTTTATAATGGGTGGTTTTATGGGGTAATTTCCCTTTTTATTGTTAATCTTGTTTATTAAAATACTTCGTCATAATTCCCCCATCTTCTCTGGGTTTTTCATAAAAATTCTTTCTAATTCCTAAATAATCAAATCCGAATTTCTTATATAGATTTATAGCTTTTTCATTACTGATTCTGACTTCTAATGTAAGAAAACTCAAATTCCTCTTATAAGCTTCTTCACACATTTTTTGTAAAAGTTTTGAACCTATTCCTTTTTTTCTATATTTTTCCGTAACAGCTATATTTGTGATATAACCCTCGTCCATAATGAAGTTTGCTCCCATATAGCCCACTACTTTTTCGTCCTCCATGGCTACAAGAAAAATCGCTCCATCATTTGTAAGCTCCTCCTCCAAGGATTTTTCCGACCAAGGAAGAGAAAAACATTCTCTTTCTATTTCGGCTATTTTTTCAATATGCTCTCTTGCCATAGGCAAAATTTCAATCATTAGGCTCACCTCACTATATCTATTAATTATACAATAAATTTAGTTATAAATCCAGTAAAATTTGAAGTATAGAAAAAAATGGGCTATAAAAAAACAGACCAAAAAATCAGGGACTTACCGCCAAAAGTAAGTCCCTGATAATTTTATGCTTAAATACTGATTTTTCTATAGTAAATATTTTAATTTTCTACATTATTTACCAACCATTACTGATTGGTTTCAACTATTCGTCATCACTATCAAATATTTCGAGTATTATTTTTGCACCTATTTTAAATCCATCTGTAAAGCATTATTCAAAGCTTATGGTATTTATAGTGCCCCATAACACCATAATAACATCAAACATTTCCTTTTATCTTCGTTTAGTTTCTTGTCCAATTCCTTCACCAACTAAAAAAGTGTTCGCTGTGTTTTTTGCACTCGTTGCTTTGTACTGCTTCTTTCTCTGTTGCACGAATATTTGTCATAGTATAGATTAATTTCATTAACATTATTCAATCTGTTTTTTATTATGAATTTTTCTGTATTTTTCAGGTGAAATTCCCACAATTTTTTTAAATGATGATGAAAAATAAGAGCAGTAAGAAAATCCGCATTTTTGAGAGATGATATCTATAGGATAATTTTCGCGTTTTAAGAAAGATTTAGCAAGTTCAACTCTCTGTATTCTGACATATTCAGAAAATCTCATTTGTAAATAGTCTGAAAAAAGCTGACATAGATAACATTTGCTTATATAAATATTAGAGGCAACTTTTTCTAATGATAAATCCTCATTTAAATGTTCACATATATACTTGCATGCTGATTCAATATGCTTATTCTGCTGATTGACGGGACGAATAAATTCTTCGTATGAGGAAAGGATTATATAAGCTTCATCTATTGCAAGCTTGTTATTTATGCTTATATTTGAATTAGGCGTATAATTTTTGAAACAGAAATTTTCTGAAACAATATCATTATTAAAAAGTATGTAATTATACAAACTAATATTAAGTGAAGTTAAAAAAACAAGCGCATTTGTTGAAAATTCATCACCTGAAATTAAGATTAAATATTGTTGTTTTTGTCTTATCAGTTCTATTGCTTTTTCAATTCCGCAATTTGTGTATTCATAACATATATCCTTTTGATTATATAAAAGCTGAGAAAGTTCGGAACTCATATTAACCTCCCTGTAATTTTGCTGGTTAGCTTAGGCTAACTAACGAGATTATACGATATTTTTTGAAAAAAGTCAAGTTTTAATATGTATGGTTAAAATTAATTTAAAAATCATTAAAAATTATAAAATTATGAAAATATACTGAAATTATAATAAAAAATTTATGTTATAATAATAATTACGAGTTAGCAACAGCTAACTTAGATGGAAAGGCAGGTATAATATGAGGAAAATTGCAATTTACGGAAAAGGCGGAATAGGAAAATCCACTACAACGTCCAATCTTTCCGAAGCATTAGCTGAAAAAGGATATAAAGTTATGCAGGTAGGATGTGATCCAAAAGCCGATTCAACCAAAACTGTTATGGGAGGCAGAAGAATACCCACAGTATTGGAACAACTGAGAAATAAAGGGGAAGACCTTGCTTTATCAGATATTGTTTTTGAAGGTTATAACGGTGTACTATGTGTAGAATCAGGTGGACCTACCCCCGGTATAGGTTGTGCGGGAAGAGGAATTATATCCGCTTTTGAAAAATTGGAAGAATTAAAGGCATTTGAAACCTATAAACCAGACATTGTAATATACGATGTTTTGGGAGATGTTGTTTGTGGTGGTTTTGCAATGCCTATCAGAGAAGGTTATGCAAGAGAAGTTTTTATTGTTTCTTCGGGAGAAATGATGTCATTATATGCAGCTGACAATATTGCTCAAGCTATCAGAAATTTTGGAAACAGAGGCTATGCAAAACTCAGAGGGCTTATTTTAAACGCAAAAAATATTGAAAATGAAGAACAAATTGTGAATAAAGCAGTAAATGAAATCGGAACAACAGTAATACAATATGTTCCCCGTTCTTCAGATATACAAGCTGCCGAGGCAAAAGGTGGAACTGTATTTGAAAAATTAGAAAACTCCGATATGAAAAATGTTTACCGCAGTTTGGCAGATAAAATAATCAATCTCAGCGAAAATGCTGAATAATAAATTCGGAAAAAGAGAAAGGAAATAATAATATGAAAAAATTTATAACAGTAATTTTAGCAGCAACATTATCTCTTACAATACTTGCATCCTGTAATTCAAAACCTAATGACGGTTCATCTTCAAACATATCAACTGAGATGTCAAGTTTGTCAGAAACCGAAAACAGCAGTAATTCAGAAACCGAAAACAGCAGTAATTCAGAAAATAATGAAAACAAAGAAAACAAAGAAAATAAAGAATTTGTTATTTCTTATCCCTCAAATATGCAGGAAAAGGGATTTATTGAAACTTTGACTTTGGAAAAAATGCCTGAAAAAGTAGTGGTTATGAGTAAAGCTCCTGTTCTTACTCTGTATGAATTGGGTGTTAAAATGATTGCAATACCAAAAGGAGGAATTACTCCATGGCCAGCCGATTTAGAGGCTTCTACACAAAAACTTGATATTATAATGAATTCAAATTTTGACATTGAAACAGTTATTGCTTTGGAACCAGATTTGGTTATTTTGGGTGCTAATTCTAAAGACACTTATGGAAAAGTATTAAGTGAATCAAACATACCTGTTTATTATGTTGATGCCGGTCATACTGTTTCATATTCCTCAGTAAAGGAACAAACAATAGCTTTGGTTGATGCTTTCGGGCAATCTTCTGACAAAGGCGGAAAAATAATAGATAGATTCAACGATTTGGAAAATAAACTTGCTCAAATGCAAAGCAAGTATTCCGATAAAAGTGTAATGGTACTTCAATCAGCACCTCCTTCTCATTATATTCAAACTGAGGACGGGTCTTTTGCAACAATGGCAAAAATGATGGGCTTTAAAAATGTTTATACAAACTCCACTTCATCTATGGCACCTCTTGATATGGAACAAGCTATAAGTTATAATCCTGACTTAGTTCTCTGCGTTGGGGCTTCTCCTGATGGGGAATCTCATAAAAAAGTTATGACAGATGATTTTGCTAAAAATCCAAATTATTGGAATAGTATTTTAGCTATAAAAGACGGTAAAGTTCTTTACTTCTCATCAAAATATATTGCCAATACAGGTATAGGATTTATTGATAATATGGAAGAGTTTATAGAAATAATAGAATCTTTTTATAAGGAGTAATTAAATGAAATCAGCGAAAAAAATATCGGTTTTGCGTGTATCAACCGTAATTTTGATTTTAATAATATTACTGGCGGTATGTGCTTTAGTATCAGTTGCGGTAGGAAGTGCTGGATATTCGCTGAGTGAAATAATAAATGCAATTTTCAGTTCCGAAAGCTCAGCCACAAAAACCATTGTATTAAATTTAAGAATGCCAAGAGTTATAATTGCTATTTTAGTAGGGGCATCATTGTCTGCTGCAGGTGCGCTGCTACAATCAGTTATGAAAAATCCTCTTGCGGATCCGGGAACAATAGGTATATCCGCTGGAGCTGGAACAGCAGCTACAACTATTCTTCTGATTTTTCCTCATATAACATCTTCTGTTCCACTTTTTGCATTCGGAGGAGCTTGCCTTGCCTGCTGTCTGATTTACACTATGGCATGGAAGGGAGGAGTTGACCCCACCAGAATTATTCTTTCGGGTGTTGCTATAAATTCTGTTTTAGGAGCTTATAATGCACTTTTGCAAATGCTTAATTCCGAAAGCTTGGAAGGCGTTTTAGCTTTTATGAACGGCAGCCTTTCAGGCAGAAGCTGGTATCATGTTAAATTGGTAGTTGCATATTCAAGTATAGGATTGATTTTGGCACTTTTATGTATAAAAAGTGCCAACGCTTTGCAATTAGGCGATGAAATGGCAAAAAGTCTTGGAGTAAAAGTCAGCGGAAGCAGAATATTTTTATCAGCTGTTGCCGCATTTTTAGCCGCATCTACAGTTTCTGTGGCTGGAATGATAGGGTTTGTGGGACTTGTTGTGCCTCATATTTCACGGTTAGCTGTCGGTTCAGATTATAAAGCTATGTTGCCGGTAAGTATGGTGCTGGGTTCAGTAGTATTATTGTCAGCCGATACCATAGGACGTGTTGTAGTGCCCGGTATGGAAATTCCTGTGGGAATTATAATGTCTGTTTTAGGAGGTCCATTCTTCTTATATATGCTCAGAAAGAGAGGAAAATCAATTGGAAATTAAAGGGGAAAATTTGGTAATAAGTTACGGAGATTACACTGCCGTTGAAAATATTGATATAGATATAAAAAAAGGCGAAATAACCACAATAATAGGTCCTAACGGCTCTGGAAAATCCACAGTTTTAAAAGCTCTTACAAGACTCCTCAAATATCGCAAAGGCTCTGTTTATCTTGATAACAGAAATCTTTTGGATTTTGAAAACAAAGAATTTGCCAGACAAGTGGGTGTTCTCCCCCAAAAACACTGCGCTCCCCCTGATTTTAAAGTGAAAGATTTGGTAGGATACGGGAGAATGCCTTATCAAAAATGGTACAGCAAAAATAATTCTGATGATGAAAAAATTATTGATTGGGCTTTGAAAGCCACAGGAATTTGGGATTTAAGAGAAAAATCAATAAATGAATGTTCTGGGGGAGAATCCCAAAGAGTTTGGATAGCTACTGTTTTAAGTCAGCAACCTGAAATTCTTTTTTTAGACGAACCCACTACATATTTAGATATTTCACATCAATTGGAAACTATGAGGCTTGTTAAAAAACTCAATAAAGAATCCGGTATAGGCATAGTTATGGTTTTGCATGATTTGACACAGGCTCTTGAAATAAGCGACCGCATTGTAGTTATCTGTCAAGGTAAAAAATATAGTGAGGGTACTCCGTCGGAGGTTATTACTGCTCAAATGATGAAAGAAGTTTATAATGTTGATTGTGATATAATTAGCATACCAGGCAGAAATAAACCCTTGATAGCTTATAAAGAAATAGTATAGGAAAGGATTTTTATGTGTTATGGATAAAGGGAATGAGATTATTTCTAAATTGGGAAAATTAAGAGATATAACCTGTTCTAAGGATATAAAAGGGTTAACTGCTGCTATGTTTCCCGGTACTCATTGTCCCCTTATGGGGGCTGCAATGGCAGTAAAAGGAATAAAAGATGCTGTCCTTTTAGTAGTGGGAACCGATGAATGTACATATTACACTAAAAATATGACAATTCATTCAGAAGAATACGGGGGACTTAGTGGAAGATGTGTTTCGGCTGTTATTGATTCATCTGATGTTACATTCGGATGTAAAAAAATGTTGGACAATGCTGTTGAAGAATTGGTTAGTGAATATCATCCAAGTGTTGTCTTTTTAGTATCTACCTGTGTTGTGGAAATTATCGGAGATGACATTGAAGCAATGTCGGATAACTATACTGAAAAATATGGTATCCCTTTTTTATCCGTACACACCGAGCATTTTAAATGTGAAAATCATATACCGGGTATAGAACGAACCATTACCGCCTGTTTTGATATTATGGAAAAAACAGAGAAAAACAATTCTGTAAATATTATCGGACAGCGTTTGGGAAAATTTGAAGATACAGAACTTTATAAAGTGCTTTGTGAAAACAATATAAAAATAGGTATGCAGCTTCCTTGTGGCTGTAATGTTGACGAAATAAAAAAAGCATCGGGAGCTGATATAAATATCATATTAAATCCAATAGGTCTGCCATTAGCCGAAAAAATGAAAGAAAAATTCGGAATTTCATATGTTTTCTTTGATAAATTTACAAATTCCGATAAAATCTTAAAATCTTACGAAAAACTTTTTAAAACTATGGGTAAAAATGTACCCGAGAATATTTACGAAATGTATAAAAATGCTCAAAATGCCGAAAAAGAAGCTACACTAAAACTTAATGGAATTACATATATTTACGGCAACACTCCTTTTGACTGTATGGAATTTAATCAGTTTATGGTTAAACTGGGAATGAAACCTGAAATTATTCAAACTGTAAGTGTAGAACCTGAAAGAGATAAAGAATATTTAGACGATATATTGTCAAATTCCGATCCGTATGTTACAAAAACAGCCAATATAGCTCCTTTGCAGTATGTATATGACATAATTCATCCCAATTTGTATTTGGGACATGAATTTGCTGATCGTCTGCGTAAAAAGGGAATAGCAATGGTTAGATGTGATAGAGCTTCAAATATGCTTGGGTTTGAAATAACTGAATTTATTACAAAAGAATTGGTTAGAGCTGCCAAAGAATCAAGAGAACTTAAAAAGGAGATTTAACTATGAGTTTAACAAGATTTCTTCCTGTTCCATCAGACAGAATGGGAATAATTTGGAGTTTACTGCCTATTGAAAATACAGTGATTTTAGAATACGGTCCAGCAGGGACAACTCATTTTAGTATGGGGCTTTTCGGTGAACTGGGTGTTAATCAGGAAAATCACCTTTTTACCACTCATATGAGTGAAGATGATGTTGTAATGGGTGATACAAAACGATTGGAAGATGCCATAATAGAAATTGACAAAAATTTATGTCCGAAAGTTATATTTGTTGTGGCATCATCAGTGGCTGCGGTAATAGGTTCGGATATAAAAGGTGTTTGCAATTATATGCAGGAAAAAGTTAAGGCCAAACTTCTATCTCTTGAACAAGGTGGTTTTAGAGGGGATTATTCTTCAGGCATTAAAGAAATATATAAGTTATTAGCTAAAAAAGTTCCTGTAGATAATCCAAAACAACAAACAGATATAGTTAATTTAATTGGACTTTCTATGGGGTCCTACAGAGCAGCTTCTGACAAAGCGGAAATAGAACGCCTTTTAAAAAAAGCTTTCGACATAAAAATAGGAGCATATCTTTGTGGGAAAACAACTATTGAAGATATTGAAAATATGGGTGGAGCTTTAGCTAATCTTGTTATAAGAGATGAGGGTGTTGACGCTGCTGAAATACTTTGCAAACGCTTTGGAACTCCTTATATAAAAGGCGCTCCCTATGGTTACAAAGGTACTCTTAAATGGCTTGAAGAAATTTCGAAAATTATTGGAAAGCCTATTAATACGGAATGTTTAGAGGAAATTAACCATAGAATATCAGATACTATATATTACCCTATGAATACAATGATGCTGAAAAAATATAAACCCTTTGCTGTATTGATTGGAGAATATGAAACAATAACGGGAATAGGAAATTTTTTGGCTGAAATGGGATTTTCAAATCAAAAGAAAATATGCATTCACAGCCTAAAAAACATTAAAAATCCGGATGAAACAATAATGTACTATAAATCCGAAAAAGAGAGAATGGACGAACTTAAAAATTTGCATAAAAGTATTATTTTAGGTGATGATCCGTCTATGAGTTTCTGTTCCGATGACAATATATTTTTAAGGATAAGTATGCCTGTTGTGAGAGGAGCTCAAATTGCCGAACACTTGCCTATTATGGGAACAAGGGGAGCTGATTTTATTACAGAATATTTGGAAGAATATCTGCAAATACTCAGATAAAATTTATGCAAACATTATCAAATCATAAAAAGCCTGTTTTTTTAAAAAAACAGGCTTAGTTTTGTAATATGTTATATGTTTTTTAATAAAACGCTAAATAATCCGAACCCATCCCCCACAGGGAAGACTTGGTTCGGATTATATTCGTCTGTGTCATTAGGTCAAAATAGATGCACCCTGTTTTGGGCTTAAATCAAGGCTTTAAGGCAAAAACATGACACACCCCATGTTTCTGAAAATGAGTATATCAGTTATGTTTTAACAGTTCAAGCGGTGAGCCGCCAGAAGTTGCTGGCGGCTTCACTCATTCACCCGGCAGCTCCTGTTCCATTTCCATATTGTTATCAAAAGTGATCTGGATGCGGTCTGAGGATAAAATCACCACCTTGGTAATAATCCCCTTGACTACATCATCACGATATTCCTTTACGCTAAGATCAATATGTTCCAGCGTGTAAAGCAGCTCATGGATTCGAGCTTGTGTATTTTGGGAGAGCATGGTCTGCTCTCGGTGTTCGCCAAGCTGCCCCTGCAGTGCTTTTATCTCCGCAGCGATTTCCTCAAACTTGGCATCGAAGTAATCCGCACCGGCACTGGATTTGGAGCTGAGTTCCACCAAATCCATCATTACGCTTTGAAGCTCTGCGATACGGTTTTGGACAGCCGCTTCATTGAAGCTGTCATCATCCTGCGTACCGATAGCAAGCTGCAGGCCTGCTTTGAGGGTTTCAATAACATCAGCCTTATCCTCATCCAGCCGATTCAGGGCAGTGACAATGGCTTGGTGCAACCGGCTTTCCTCAATAGTGGGCGATTCCTTGCAATATTTTGTGCCGTATTCCAAGCGGTTAATACAGCGCCAAACCACCTTTTTCTTGCCGTTCCTCGCCCAAGTGACCCTGCGATATTGTGTACCGCAGTCACCGCAGCAGAGAAGCTCGGTCAGGGCGTATTTGCTGCTATATTTTCCTTTTTCAGTTTTCACCGCTTTCTTGGCCACCTTACGTTTCCCAGCTCTCCGGGCGATTTCCTCCTGCACAAGGTTGAATAAATCCTTTGAAATAATCGGCTCATGATTTCCGGTTACATAATACTGCGGGATTTCACCGTTGTTTTTCCGAGTTTCCTTGGTCAGGCAGTCTACCACATAGGTTTTCTGCAGTAGGGCATCGCCGATGTAGCGCTCGTTGCGGAGCATATATTGCAGTACGCCAACTGACCACTCCTGTTTTCCGGTGGGTGAGAGAATGTTGTCTGCCTCCAGCGATTCCTTTATTTTTCGGACGCTGGCACCGGAATAATAGCTCCTGAAAATCCGCTTGACGATTTCCGCTTCCTCCGGCACGATCTTGGGCTGACCGTCCTCACCTTTTTCGTAACCCAGCAGGCGGGAGTATTGAAATGGCACCTTTCCACTTTTGAAGCTCTGGCGCTTGCCCCATGTGACGTTGCGGCTGATGGATTCACTCTCAGCCTGCGCAAAACCGCTGAGAAAGCACAGCGCCATTTCACTGGCCATCTCCATCGTGTTGATGCCCTCTTTTTCAAAGACGATGGGGATGCCCTTTGCTTTGAGCTTTCGGATATACCCAATGGCATCGAGCGTGTTTCTGGAAAACCGGGAGACGGATTTGGTCAACACCATGTCTATTTTGCCTTTTTCACACAGTGTCATGAGCTTGAGAAACTCGGTGCGCTTCTTGGCGCTGGTTCCGGTGATGCCCTCATCGGCAAAGATACCGGCCATCTCCCAATCCTTGTTTTTGCTGATTTTATCAGTATAATAAGCAATCTGCGCAGCGTAGCTGGACTGCTGTTCTTCCTGTTCGGTACTGACCCGGCAGTAGGCCGCCACACGGAGCTTTCTCTTTCTGGTATTGGGCTTGGTTAAAAGAACATTGGCGGGGATTATATCGACCCTTTTCTGTAAGGGTGTTATGGTTTGTGTTTGCATGGCGGTTACTCCTTTCCAATCAGCTTTCCATTTATCATCCGCAGCCACAGGCTGCCGTCCGCATCTATGACCACCTGCTTGACGGTATCCTCAAATAGTTGGATTGAAAAGGCATCCAACGGCGGCTGTTTCTCGAATATCGCCAGCAATCGGCGGGTTAAGTATTCCGGCTCTGTATCTGCGCAGGCTTCATATTTTGCAGCGGCGCAGCCGAATATCAGCAGCTTGGTGTAGTCGCTGTCCACCTCGCTTTTTTCAAGCTCCCGGTTGATGTGGTTTTCCGTCCGGGCAACATCAAGGGAATAGTTCTCCCGATGCGGTGAAGGAAGCTCCAGCAGGATCGGATTGCTGATAATCGCATTTAATATGTCTGTTACGCTCTCCAGCAGGGCTTGGTCGGTGATGCGCTTCTGTGTAATGCGCCCCTCAGCGGAGCAGCACCACGCTTCATAATTCTTGCTTCTGCCATCCCTTTTGTATTTGGCTCCACAAGCCCCACAAACCGCTTTACTGCGGATGCTGTCCAGTTCCTCGGATAAAGGCTCCCCTTGACTTTTCTGCCCGATTAGGGCGGCTACAGCCCCGAACGTGTCGGGAGGGATAATCTGAGGAAAGTTATCACCGCCGCAGTATCGTGAGTTCTCCAGCATCCGCTTGACTATGTGCTTGTTCCAGTCGGTGCGGCTCTCCATATAGGGGATGCCTCGGACGGTGAGGTTTTCGGCAATCCGGCGATAAGACATTTCGGCTTGGTAATCCTCGAAAACCTGACGAACCACAACGGCTTCCGCTTCATGGATGCACAGCATACCGTTTTGAATGTGGTAGCCAAAAGGAAGGTATCGGTTTTTCTTCATCGCCCGAACACCTCCTTTGGCAGCTGCTCGGTAAAGGCAAAGCCGCCGATCAGGCAGAATTGCAGCTTATCCTGCTCGGTGACAACAATATGATTGACGATGCTGTGGAACAGGGTTTCATCAAAACCGGTCAGGTACGGCGATCCCTGTTCCATCAGCTCAATCAGCAGCCTGCAGTCAGAAATTATCTCATCATCCGCATAGCTTTGCAGTAGCCTGCTGCGGTTGCGCTTCAGGAGATCAAGCTGCTGGTTGATTTCATTGTTTTTCTGCATAAAAATAGCAGAGTCCATGTAACCTTTCGTCCTAAGACGATTCAGTACCAGACTCTGCTTGGTGAGTTCCGCTATTTCTTTGTTGATGCTGCCGACCTTCACATCGCTCATGGTGATTTTGCACTTGAGATCCATCAGTTCTGTTAATGCGGAGGAGAGAATATAGCGGCTGTTCTGTTTTAGCTTGTTAACCATTCGGAGGAAGGCCTGTATAATGGCATCTTCTCGGATTTGGCGGATTTCGCAAAGCTCCTTGCTGCGAAAATGCTTATGGCAGACCCAATAGGTTTTTCCGTTGGTCACCCTGCGGGAGAAGCTCGTACCGCATTTTCCGCATTGGATTTTCTGTGAAAAAGCATACTGCCTGCCACGCCCCTTGCTTGGGCAGAGAGCGTTACGGGCTTTCATCAGCAGCTGCGCTCGCTCAAACTCCGACCGGCTGATGAGCGGCTCATGGGAACCGGTGATGTAATAGCGGTCACGCTCGCCCTTGTTGCGCTTAGTTCGAAAGGGTATGGTGTCGGTGGTATAGGATTTCTGCAGCAGGGCATCGCCGATGTAACGCTCACTTTTGAGGATATAGCTGACTGCAGTATAGAGCCAGCTGACTTCGCCATTCTTGCAGGGGATGCCCTCGGAGTTCAATTCGGTTGCGATCTGATCCATGCTTTTTCCGGAGAGATAGCTCCCGAATATCCGGCGCACTATCGGCGCTTCTTTTGGATTGGGAATCAGTGTATTGTCTACAAGGTCGTATCCGTAGGGAGCGCAGCAACAAGTAAAGCTGCCGTTCTGCATTCTCCGGGCGTAGCTCCAGCGCATATTGTTAGAGATGGAGGTGGATTCCTCCTGAGCGATGGAGCTGAAGGCTCCGATCGTCATCTCATCGTGCATATCCGCTGTCTTGAGGCCATCTTCCTCAAATTCCACCTCAATGCCGAGGGCTTTCAGCTCTCGGACGGTAGAGAGGCAGTCGTGGATGTTCCTTGCAAACCGGGAAACGGATTTTACAAGGATACGGTCGATTTTTCCCTTTCTGCAGTCGGAAAGCATCCGCTGAAATTCCTCCCGCTTATCCGACCGGGTTCCGGTGATGCCCTCATCGGCATAAATGTCCACCAGCTCCCATTCGTCATTTCCGGCAATCAGGGAGGTGTAATGCTCCATCTGCACGGAAAAGGAATTTAATTGGTCAGCGGAATCGCTGCTGACTCTGGCGTAGGCGCAGACACGCAGCTTGGGCGGTGCATAGTGGTAAATGGCATTTACCGGTTCAATAACCTGTACCTGCGGCATGGCGGCACCTCCTTTGGTTTTCGTATTTTCATGTGGCGGCTCCTTTCGTGTGAGTTCAATACCTTTTTGGTATTAGCACACACGATACCACATAGATGCAGACATAGCTATCACAAAATCCACTAAATAATCCGGAGCCTCGGCTTGTACTTTTCGACCACAAATCCATCTGCGATTTCAAACTCTTTAAGGCTGATTTTTCCCTGCTCCAGAAGATTGGTGAGGAAATTGTGCGCCATTAAATAACGGACTTCATTGACCGGTTCTGTTTTCGTCATAGCGTTTCCTCCTATCGCAATTGAAACGCCGGCATTGCAAAATCAGAGAGCTTGATTTCTCCCTCCATTGGGGAATAGATGCTGATCCCGCAGCCGCTGATTGTTTGAATGAAGCTGATAGTCTTTGCCATATCCCGCCCGATCCGGCACACCGAATCTACAAGCAAAATCTGAAAGCTCCCGGTTTTTGCCGCTTCCAGAACAGCCTGCAGGCCGGGGCGGTCGAAGTTCAAGCCGCTGCCCAAGTCCTGCGAGGAACCGGCAACGGTAAAACCCATCTGTGCGGCATAGGTTTCCATTCTTTCATATTGCCCTTTCAAAGCGCCATGTACATCCTCCGGCGCATAAATACGGCAGTAAATCCATGCGGATTGATTATCCATAAAAAATGCCTCCTTTCACAAACTTAGGCTCATTTGCGGTTCCGGCAGTATAGCATTCAAACCGAAGCTCACGGCTAAGGCTTCATTGACCTGCTGCATCTGCGGCTCACTCAAATGACCTATGTACTCACGCAGGCGGGAACGGTCAATGGTTCGCACCTGCTTCAGCAGCACAAGGGAATTCTGCCGCAGACCATACTGCTGGCTGTACAGCCGGATATGGGTAGGCAGATGATTTTTTTCGGTGCGGCTGGTGATGGCGGCCACGATAACGGTGGGACTGTAGCGGTTTCCGATGTCGTTTTGGATAATCAGCACCGGTCGGATGCCGCCCTGCTCACAGCCCACAACCGGCGTTAAATCGGCATAGAACATATCTCCTTTGTAAATACGCACTTCGCATTCCTCCTTTTTGTGAAATCAGTGTTATATCACAAGGATAAGGACAGCCGCCGATTGTGACCGGGTTTACCCGCAGGGCGGCTGTCCTCATAGTTTCTGATATAACAAAACTCTTGTTCTTCGTTTTTTGCTGCTTCTATTCGACACTACTTCCCGAAGCAGAACACCACAGGCAGAGTGCCTGCGGTATAAGGACGATTTCGTCCTTTGGGCAGTCAGCTTAAACCAGCCTTGGTTATTGGCTGTCATGGGACTCTCACCCCCGCCGGGTTCTCCGGCGGCTGCACCCATTGCGATGTCTGTGGCTGTGCAGAAGTATCATTGTAGGCTGTTCAGGTCATGGCGGGGCAATCCACCACGGATTGCTTCTCGGACGGACATTTCTCGCTCGGCACCTTTGATGCTATCGTATTGACGAATAGCTCTGACCTATCCGCAGATGGTCTTGGCGTGTCCTCCGAAGCCGCTTTCCCCTCATCGGAGCTGAACAGCTAACGTATTTAAGCTGCTGGATATGACCGAATGGCTCGGTGTTTTTCAAGGAACACGAGAGAGATAGAAAATCCCCCTCACTTCTATAAAGGAAAAAGTGAGGGGGGTGTACGGATTAATTTTTAATTCTCAAGAAGTTTTTTTAGCTTTCTGAGAACACGATGTTTACGGTCGTGGAGTGTCATGGTAGCTATTCCAAGCTCTGCAGCAAGCATCCGCTCACTTTTATCATTGAAAAACAGTTCATCAATGAGGGAGCGTTCATCCTCCGGCAAGGATTGAAGAGCAATCCACAGCGCCTCCAGCTGCTCCTGCTGAATGAGCCTGTCCACGATGTCCGGTTGAACACGGACGATAAGGTAATCGATGTTGACACCATCCTCACGGAAGCGATCCAACGATAGCTCGTTCTGGCGGATCAGCTTATTCTGATAGCGCTCTGCTTCACGCTCTTTATGGTAGGCACGATAGACGGCCTCGCTGACCTCTACACGCTGCCGTTTTACAATAAGGGTATATTTTTTGTTCTCTGACATATGCTTGTCCTCCAAATTTTCAAAATGTGATTGAAAACGAAGGACAAGAGGAGGTGATCGGCACCGGGGAATAATTTTGTGCAGTAAAAAAAGAGCGTACCTGTGGACATGGTCGTCCATGAGTACGCTCTTATGCTTTATTTCACGTTCTACCTGCTCTGGTGGTTCGCATTGGTGAGCATAGCTATTCGCTGGGGGACATAGGCTTTTTTTAACGAATTACCTATGTAAGTACCAGTTATGCGGATAGCCTAATGTCGCTGCAGCATATGCGCAGCGGCGTGGTCTGTATTGACCAACACATAAGAAAACACCCCCAATATTTCGAATTTTTTGAGGCGTAATAATTCAGGTAAATTAAATTTCCCCTTCCAGATGTGAACTGAGGATTCATCATCTCTTAAAAATTTCAAATACAAATCACAAAAATAAAGGATACCAAGCAATTGCTCAATATCCTTCATTTTATTCCATAGTTGATTTAAAATGGTTGTACACTACAAAATGTACAATGTGTCTTGGGTATATAGCCTCCTGTCGATGACAATCTTAATGTATTAGTTTTGTAGAATTAGGTTTTTTACCTTAAGGTCACCTCCTTAAGTATTACTTACAGAAAACTATTTTACAAACCTAATCATTGGATATTCGGTGGATAAAATATCAATCACGAAATTCGTTCCTACCATAATGAAATGATAAACTGTTTCAGGAACAAGGTCATTGCCTTTTCGGAAATTTTTTAAGAATTCCGACGATTCACTTGTATAAAAAGCCCATGCCTCATCTGGATTAGATCCCCACCAATCTGGTCGATAGGTTTCTTTCGTTACCTGATAACAAAGTACATCAGACCAAACCATTTCCAAGTTATATTCGGATCGTTTATCATGATCTAAATTATCCGGAAGCAATGACAACACAAACCCTTCATTAAACCATCCTATATTTTTCATATCATATACTGAATCAACATTGTCATGTGGAATCCATTTTGTAAAATAACTATCTTCCATATTTCTCTCCTACTTGTACCGAATTTTTATACTATACTTTCCCTTCCCTTGAATTTCAAGTGTAACTCGTCCATCTGAACTTTTAGGTCGAACGTTTATCTTTGTTCCATCCGGCAATTGTCCAACCTTTGTCCCATTTGAATATGTGGTGGTTTTCCCTTTGTTCAATTTGTTGAAATCTTTTTCAGCGGCACTCTGACCACCACTACCCTCATAAATATTTGTACTCCCGCTTGTTTTACGATCTTTGGTTTTTCCCTTTAGAACATCGTCGACTCTTTTTTCACTATCAGCTTTAGCCTTTTTGTCTGCCTCTTTTTTAGCCTCGGCTTTTATTTTGGAAAATGCTGTGGAAATGTTGGAAGCTGCTTCTGCAAAAGTTAATTGGAAAGCTCTCGAAATCTGATTCAATTTTGGAGATACCACGTCCCAATTAAGAGCAATTGTTGTGGCAAGTGCGGTCGCAGATGCTGCTAGCATAATAGTACCTACGGGCAACGGACCATCAGCAATATCAACAGCTATACTTGCTCCCACAGCTCTAAGAGCTGATAACACTGAAGACGGAATCCCACCTATGGCATATAACCTGCTCATCAAATTATTTACATAATTTACATTAGCCGCTGCTGCAACATTTGCCGAACGTGTTTGTATCCTTGGAGTGGGTAAGATGAAATTTTCATCAATATATGTCTTATGAAATTCTAATGCGTCTGGATCGTTTGCTAACGATGCATCAAATATTGCTTTAGCCTCAGGTGATAATGATGTGTAGGCTTCACGTGCAGCCTCAATTTCTTCTTGGCTGCCAATTGTATCTGATATGTTTGAAACACTATAATTTTCAGCGGCGAAAGCCGGAACACTTAAGCTCAATACCATTGACAGTGTCAGTATAAAGCTTATCATCTTAGTAGTCAACTTTTTCATATAAAATCCTCACTTTCTAATGTATTGCTCAAGATAAAGAGTGCCGGATGATTTTACTGTACTTTTTTTTGGCGAAATCAAAAGAGAAACTGAGATGCTGCGTTTTGATTTTGATATGGAAGGCACTACAAGTGTTGTATCCACCCATTGGGGTGTAATAATACGGTTCAATGCTATTGGCTTGGGACTGGATGGCTCCAGTGAAGCGGCTGATACCGGAACTGCCTGCATGGTCAGCAGAACCATCCCGGCAACTGCAAGTGTAAATACTTTTTTCTTCTGCATAATAAAAATCCTCCTTGTGTGTTATTAGGGTTTCACCTATATAACGCACAGGGAGGAAATAAGGGACAAACATCTTTTGTTTTTTTATTATTATAGTTCATAATAACAGGCAATGCCAAAACTTAAAAAGAGCTTTAGCAATGTAGACAAGGAAATTCCTTGATTAAATAATTCTATTTATCCACAAAATTATTAACCAAATTTCCTTGAATATCAAAATATGAATAGTAATTACACAAAAAGTGACCATTTGAAGAAACAATTTGAAAAGTAACATTAAAACAAAAAAGCTCGTCTTGATTAGCATTAATTTGAACCCCGTACTTAACCAATTCTACGTGTTCATTTAAGTTGCTCAATTTGAAATCTTTACCTAAATAATCATCTATGTCATTTTGAGACCAAGATTCAAAATAATGACTTATGCTCTTCTTAGCCTTCTCCATTAAGTTAAGCCTAGCAATATCAGTTGCTATGTTACTTTTGTACATTCTTTCATTGTTCACCATAATTAGCTCCCACTTATGTGCCTTTAAAAAATAATCAAATATCCAGTCGCCAGACTTATCTTG
>SAMEA104404100__coassemble_1619_pt1 | contig 19699 bp, 18 predicted proteins | sample SAMEA104404100__metabat2_low_PE_056 | metagenome-assembled genome bin SAMEA104404100 (sample SAMEA104404100) | Balaenoptera acutorostrata
CTGTGGGAGCTATTATGATAAATTCGGCTTTGGAAAAAGGAGATATGAGCTATTTGGACGGAGAAAAGCTTCTTTGTTTTTGTGTAAATTGCTCTCCCGCCTTTATTATAAATGCTGTGGGGGTAGGAATTTTAGGAAGCATTAAAGCAGGAATAATAATTTGGCTTTCAGAAATTTTAGCTTGTATTTTTATTGCAAATTTTGTGAAAATAAAAGAAAATCTACCTACATATAAAACCCTTAGCTATAATTTATCATATACTAACGCATTGGTGGAAAGCGTAAATAATTCAGTTAAAGCAATACTTTCACTATTTGGCTTTTCTTTAGCATTTTCTGCTTTTTCCGCTATTTTAGAAAATAATATAGTTTTTATGAAAATGTCTGACTTCATTTATAATAACTTTGCAAAATTAATTTTTCCAAGAGCATATTATGATGCTTTCGTTTTCGGTATTTTAGAAATTTCAGGCGGAATTTTCAGAGTGGACAAAGGACTGCTAAGATATATGAGCTTATTTTCGTTTTTAACAGCCTTTGGTGGAATAGGTGTAATATTTCAGATAAGAAGTATTATAAAAGCTAATATTAATTTAAAGCCATTTTTACTTTCCCGTTTGGCTATGGGATTTTACTCTGTATTTTTAACGGAAATTTTAAGAAAATATTTTTTGAGGGAGGCTTTATGTACTGTAGCGGGAGCTTATGCTGTGCCTTATGTAAATTCAAATTCTATTATTTATACATTTTGTATGCTGTCTATGATTATTACTGTATTACTTAAAAAAGAGGAAATATATTCTGAATAAATTATATAAAATAGGGTGATACTTCTAATAAAAACGGAGGGAATTTGAATGGATAAGTCATTGACGGTGTTTTTTGATAGTGAAAATTTGTATAGGGAATTTTTATCAGTTTGCAAATTAAATGGAAATAAAATAACCGCAATACAATCTGCTGAAAAATGCAGACTTTATTGCGGTCATTTGCTTATAGTTTGCTGTAAAAACACAAAAAAATTGCCTGAAATTATATCTCCTTGTGATGTTACAGTAATTTTAGATTCGGAATGTCGGCTTATTTTAAGAGAAAATGAGGCGGAAAATTATAAATTTATCACCTGTGGCTATTCGTCAAAGGATAGTGTAACTCTTTCCAGTATAACTAACGAAAAATCTGTGGTAAGCATTCAAAGGGGCTTTATAAATTTTAATGGAAATAGGGTGGAACCTATGGATTTAGTTATAGATTGTAATTATAGAAATTGTGGTAATATGCTTCCCATTGTTACAGCACAGCTTTTTTGCTGTGATAAATTAGATTTAGATAATAGCCTTGTATAAATCCCCCTTTTTGTAGCCGGTAGCCTTGCTTATTTCCTTTGCAGCAGCGGAGGAGCCTACCTCATCTGAAAGTTCTCTTGCCATTTCTACAGCCTGCTCAAAGGTAATTTCATCATAGGGCTTTGGCGGCTCTGCTCCTTCTACAATGAGGACAAATTCACCCTTAGGGTTGTTATTTTCATAAAAGGCTATTGCCTCGTCTAAGGTAGTGCGTTTAACCTCCTCATGAATTTTGGTGATTTCTCTTGCTATGGAAATTTGTCTGTTTCCAAAAACTGAACGCATATCAGTTAAAGTTGCTCTTAGTTTATGAGGAGCCTCATAGAAAATAAGAGTTTTTTCCTCGTTTTTAAGCTTTTCAAGCTCCTCAAATCTGCCTGTTTTGCGAACTGTAAGAAAGCCTTGAAAAACAAATTTTGATGTGATTAAGCCTGATACGGCTAAAGCGGCAATTAAAGCACTGGGCCCAGGTACAACCTCTAATTCGATGCCATTATCGTGGCAAAGCTTTACTATGTCCTCACCTGGGTCGGAAATACAGGGCATACCTGCATCTGTTACTATGGCACAGCTTTCTCCGTTTGCAATTCTGGAGATGATATATTCTCCTTTTTCACGAATATTATGCTCGTGATAGCTTATCATAGGTTTTTTTATATCAAAATGATTTAAAAGCTTAAGTGTAACTCTGGTATCTTCAGCTGCAATAAAATCCACATTTGAAAGAGTTTCCACAGCTCTTGGGGACATATCGTTTAAATTTCCTATGGGTGTTCCCACTACATATAGTTTAGCCATTTATGCTTTCTCCTTATTTTAAAAATTAAAGTAAATATCCTGTAACTCCTTTGAAAATTCTCCATTTTCTCCCTGTATAATAAAAGGTTCTTCAACCTTTAGGAATGGCTTTGAGCCCTGCTTTCCCTCTATAAGAAAAAGCCATGGGGCAGTATTCCCTTTTTTCTGCACAAATCTTAGGCGTTTTGGCTCGATTTTATATTTTCTCATAGCCTCCATAACATCTAAAAGTCTTTCTGGACGCTGACAAATACAAAGTCTGCCACCGAATTTTAAAAGCCTTGACGCAGCATAAACCACATCATCTATATTGCACATAGTTTCATGACGGGCAATTTTTTCGCTGTTTGCTTCGCTTATTATTCCCGCACCATTTATTTTGTAGGGCGGGTTACAGGTTACAAGGTCAAATTCCCCTAAGGGAAGTCCTAATTTCTTTATATTTTTAAGGTCGCCATTTACAGCGGTAAAGGAATTTCCTAAATTATTTTTTTCAATACTTATATTGAGCTGCTTTATTGCTTTTTCCTGAATATCCACAGCCCAAACTCTGCTTGGAGCCTTATGGGGATTTCTAAACCATAAAAGCGGGATAATCCCACAGCCTGTGCCTAAATCACAGGCCATATCCTTTCGTCTTATTTTAGCATAATCAGAAAGCAGAAAAGCATCTGTTCCGAATTTATGGTCAGGGCTTATACATATATCAATTACATCGCCGAGTTTTTCAAAAGTAAAATCTAATTCCTCCAAAATATATCTCCTTGGTTTTTATTTTAATATTGAATTATTATATCAAATTTAGCTTAAAATAACAAGTATAGCCAATATTAAAAATTTGGACATAAAATATTAAGGCTTTAATGGCTATTTTATTTGACAAAATGGCTTATTCAATGTAAAATAGTAATGTTAAACTTATATAATCAAGAAGTATGCACTTATATAACAGTTAAAAAATATACGAGGTGAAAAAATGGGTTTTTTAGATAAAATTTTGGGAACCTATTCCCAAAGAGAAATGAAAAAAATATCCCCTATAAAAGATAAAGTTTTAGCTTTAGAAAGCAAATATCAGGCTATGAGCGATAATGAGCTTAGAGCTTGTACACCAGCTTTTAAGGAAAGACTTGCAAATGGCGAAACACTTGATGATATTCTCCCAGAAGCCTTTGCAGTATGCCGTGAGTCCGCTTGGAGAGTTCTCGGTATGAAACACTTCCCTGTACAGATTATTGGTGGTATAGTTTTACATCAGGGCAGAATTGCCGAAATGAGAACAGGTGAGGGTAAAACCTTGGTTGCTACCTTACCTGCTTACTTAAATGCACTTTCAGGAAAGGGCGTTCATGTTGTAACTGTAAACGATTACCTCGCTAAGTATCAGTCTGAGGTTATGGGTAAGCTTTATAACTTCCTTGGTATGAGCGTTGGCCTTATTATTGCCAATATGCCTGATGAAGCAAGAAGATATGCTTATGCCTGTGATATTACTTATGGTACAAATAATGAATTTGGCTTTGACTATCTTCGTGATAATATGGTTAAAACTAAGGAAAGAATGGTTCAAAGAGGCCATAATTTTGCCGTTGTGGATGAGGTTGACTCCATCTTAATCGACGAGGCAAGAACTCCTCTTATTATTTCAGGACCTGGCGAAAAATCTACTGACCTTTATAAAATTGCAGACCAATTTGCCTGTGGACTTAAATTTATTAAAGTAAAGGAAAAGGACGAAAAGGAATTAGATGAGGATATAGATGCTGATTACATTGTAGATGAAAAGAAAAAGACAGTTACGCTTACAGACAGAGGTGTTAAAAAGGCTGAGCAATTCTTTAATCTCCAAAATCTCACAGACCCTGAAAACTCCACAATAGCACATCACATTAACCAAGCTATTAGAGCTCACGGTATAATGACAAAGGATGTAGACTATGTTGTTAAAGACAATGAAATACTTATAGTTGACGAGTTTACAGGTCGTCTTATGATAGGCAGACGCTATAACGAGGGTTTGCATCAGGCTATTGAAGCTAAGGAGCATGTAGAAGTACAAAAGGAAAGTGTAACCTTAGCTACTATTACATTCCAGAACTACTTTAGAATGTATGATAAGCTTTCTGGTATGACAGGTACCGCTATGACAGAGGAAAAGGAATTCAGAGAAATTTACAGCCTTGATGTAATTGAAATTCCTACAAATAAGCCTGTTATCCGTAAGGATATGGACGATGTTATCTACAAAACCTCCAATGCGAAATATAAGGCTATTTGCGACCAAGTTGCAGAATGTCATAAAAAAGGTCAGCCTGTTTTGGTTGGTACTGTTTCCATTGATAAATCTGAGCATATTTCAGAAATGCTCAAGCATAGAGGAATTAAGCATGAGGTTTTGAATGCTAAGCACCACGAAAAGGAAGCTGAAATTGTGGCACAGGCAGGTAAATTCGGTGCTGTTACAATCGCTACAAATATGGCAGGTCGTGGTACCGACATTATGCTGGGTGGTAATGCAGAATTTTTGGCGAAGGCTAAAATGAGAAAAATGGGTATGAATGAAGAGCTTATTTATAATGCAACTACCTTTACCGACACAGAGGATGAAGAAATCTTAAATGCCAGAAAGACATATAAGGAATTGAACGACCAGTTTAAAGCTGAAATCAGCGTAGAAGCCGAAAAGGTTTGTAAAGCAGGTGGTCTTTATATCATAGGTACTGAAAGACATGAATCCAGGCGTATTGACAACCAGCTCCGTGGTCGTGCTGGCCGTCAGGGCGACCCTGGTGAATCAAGATTTTTCCTTTCACTTCAAGATGATTTAATGCGACTTTTCGGCGGGGAAAGACTTGAAGCTATGATGAACAGCCTTAATGTAGAGGAGGATATGCCTATCGAGGCTAAGATGCTTTCCAATACAATAGAATCTGCACAAAAGAAGGTTGAGGGCAGAAACTATGGCATAAGAAAGCAGGTTCTCCAATATGACGATGTTATGAACAAGCAGCGTGAAATCATTTATGAACAGCGTCAAAAGGTTCTTAACGGTGAGGATATTTCCGCTATTATCAGAAAGATGATAGAAGAGGATATTCACAGCATTGTTGACAAATATCTGTTTAATGATGAGGAAAAGGAGCATTGGGATTTATACGGACTTCGCAGTTATATGCAGGGTTGGGTACTTACTCCCGATGACCTTAAATACTCCGAAGAGGAGCTTAAGACAAAGACAAAGCAGGATATATTCGATTTTATCTCAAATCGTGTTGCCTTTATTTATTCCGAAAAGGAACAGCTTTGTGGCTCTGATATGATGAGAAAGGTTGAAAGAGATATTCTTTTAAACCAGGTAGATAGACTTTGGATGGATCATATTGATGCTATGGAGGACCTTAAACGCGGAATTCACTTGCGTTCATTTGCTCAAAAAGACCCAGTAGTTGAATACACCCACGAGGGTTTTGAAATGTTCGACCAAATGATAGAAGAAATTAAACAGAACACATTTAAGGATATGATGAGAGTTCAGTTTAATGTGGTAATTACCGATGAAAATGGCCGCCCTGTAACAAGTGTTGACCCTAAGACTATGATGAGGGAAAAAGCAAGACAAATGTACGAAAGACGCGGAGATGCTGCTATTTCTAATTTAAACGAGGTAAAAGGCGGACAGCCACGCTCTGTAAGCAAGGTGGGAAGAAACGACCCCTGCCCTTGCGGAAGCGGTAAAAAGTACAAAAAGTGCTGAGGTCAGAATGAATAAATAATCCGTTGGATTATATAAATAAAATCCGTGAAGCCATTGGTTTCACGGATTTTTTCTATGCAAATTATATAAAAAAGAAATCGGATTTTTATTATGCTTTAGATTTTATTTCATAGGTCTGCTATCATTGTCATCACGCTCACGGGTGATAAATCTGATAGGGGTACCTTTAAGCTCAAAGGATTCACGAATTTGATTTTCTATATATCTTTGGTAAGAGTAGTGATATAAATCTGCTCTGTTTACAAAAGAAATAAATGTAGGGGGGCGAGTTGAAACCTGTGTCATATAATAGATTTTAAGACGCTTACCCTTATCGGATGGTGGCTGTACTCTGGCTGTGGCATAAGCTAAAATATCATTGAGCACACCCGTAGTAATTCTCATACAGTTATTGGCATTTACAGCATTGATAAGCTCATAGAGCTTGTCCACTCTTTGTCCAGTTTTAGCTGAGATGAAAATAAAAGGAGCATAGGACATAAAGCTAAAGTCGTTTGCCAGTTTATCCTCAAATTCCTTCATAGTATTGCCGTCCTTTTCCACAGCATCCCATTTGTTTACAGCGATAATACATGCCTTACCTTGGTCATGAGCATAACCTGCAACCTTAGAATCTTGCTCTGTAAAGCCTTCAGTAGCATCAATCATAATGATACAAACCTCAGCTCTGTCAACTGCCATATAGGAGCGGAGCACACTGTATTTTTCGATGTCCTCATCTACCTTTGACTTCTTTCTTATTCCTGCAGTATCTATGAAAACATATTTACCCCACTGGTTTTCTACCACTGTATCAGTAGCATCACGGGTTGTTCCAGCGATATTGGATACAATAGCTCTTTCTTCCCCAACAATGTAGTTGATAAGTGAAGATTTACCCACATTAGGCTTACCGATAACAGCAACCTTGGTGTATTCTTCATCGTAATCATCTTGTTTTTCAAAGTCGATTAAATCGTAAACAGCGTCAAGCAAATCTCCTGTACCATGTCCATGTACGGAAGATACGGCAATAGGCTCACCAATTCCCAAATTATAAAATTCGTAAAATTCAGCTGGTGGGTCGCCAATATTATCACATTTATTTACACAGAGGACAATTGGTTTTGAGCTTTTTAAAAGCATTGAGGCTACTTCCTGGTCGGTGGAGGTTACACCACTTCTTACATCGGTAACTAAGATAATTACATCTGCACTATCTATGGCAAGCTGTGCTTGTTTTCTCATTTGAGAAAGAATAATATCGTCAGAATAAGGCTCGATACCGCCTGTATCAACCAGCATTACTTCTTTATTTCTCCATTCACAGGGAGCGTAAATACGGTCTCTGGTAACACCTGGAGTGTCCTTAACTATGGAAAGCTTTTGTCCTATAAGCTTATTAAAAAGTGTAGATTTACCCACATTTGGGCGTCCTACAACTGCAACAATAGGTTTAGACATTGTAAATTCCTCCTTCCTGATAATCGAAAATTTCTTCATCACCTGTCATAGCACCTAAAAGCTCAAATCCATCAGGTTCTATAACAGTTATTTTTATGTTTAATTCCTTTTCTACTTCCTCCAATGTTTTGCTGTCAAGGAACATATTTTCCTGATATTTGAGCATAACAGAGGGGATAATAAGCTCTGTTCCCAGGTCCTTTCCTTTAAGCTGAGCAATTAAGTCAGTACCTGTGATAAGACCTGCCACAGTAATATTATGCCCGAAAAAGTTGTTTATGATTTCATAAACTTTAACATTTATATTGGGATAATTTTTCTTTGCCTTTTCCGCAAGTTCCTTTATAAATGGATATGCTGCCACACCTGTTGCTATTGAAACATCTCGTTTTTTTTGGCTTGGCTCCTCTAAGGAAAGGGCATCATCAAATTCTCTTCGCAAAATTGTTAAAAGTCCCACGCCATTTTCCAGCTGATTAAATTCCCCGTAATATTCATAATCGGGGAGGGGACGCTCGGCTTTAAGAAAAAATTCATCTGAAGGATAAGCAAGGCGTTCGCCATATTTTTCCTCCATTTTAGCTGCAAATTCATGAATTATATCTATGGTTTTTCCCGCTGTTTCCTTGTTATAGGGCTTTAATGGGAAAAGTCCCTCTCTGTAATCTGTAAGTCCCACAGGTACACAGGAAATAGTTTGCAGATTTGGATACATAGAGGATAAATCCTCTAAGCTGCGTTTTAATTCCTCTCCGTCATTTATACCAGGACATAGAACTAACTGGCTATTTACACGAATTCCTGCTTCTGTGAGGGCTTTAAGGTATTTAAGTGAGGTGGCAGCCTTTGGATTTGCCATCATCTTAACTCTAAGCTCTGGGTTAGTTGTGTGAACAGAGATATTAACAGGGCTTATGTGCATATCTATAATTCTTTGTATATCTTCATCATTTAGATTAGTAAGGGTAATATAATTTCCAAAAAGAAAGGAAAGTCTTTCGTCATCATCTTTAAAATAAAGACTATCGCGCATACCCTTTGGCATTTGGTCAACAAAGCAAAAAATACATTTGTTTTTACAGCTATGCTGCTTATCCATAAGGTAAGTTTCAAATTCCAGTCCTAAATCATCGTATTCCCCTTTTTTTACGGTTAAAATACCACTTTCGAGGGCAATATCCAATTTCTTTTCGGTCATATAAAATCTGTAATCCAGGACATCACGAATTTTATGTCCGTTTATACTTACAATTATATCGCCGCTTTTAATGCCAGCTTTTTGAGCGGGCGAATTTTTGTCAACTGACAGTATCTTAACAGGCATATAAAATTCCTCCCAGCATTTTAAATAAAAAAATAGAGGTGGATACTTTACCACCTCTATTATTTCTTGGATTATTCAGCATCCATTTTAATAACTTCTCTGCCATTGTAGTAACCGCAGTTTTGGCATACTCTATGAGCGAGTTTGAGTTCACCGCAGTGTTCACATCTGCAGAAAGCAGGTGCAGTAAGTTTCCATACGCTGGAACGTCTTGTGTCTCTGCGTTTTCTGGATATTTTTCTCTTTGGTCCTATTCCCATGGTTAGCACCTCCCTTTAAAGACAATGATAATTTAATTAGTTAAGCAACTCAAGAAGTGGAGCCAATCTTGGGTCAACTTCCTTTGTTGTACAATTACAAGTTGTTTTGTTTAGGTTTGCACCACATTTGGGGCATAAACCCTTACAATCCTCTTTGCAGAGGTTTTTTACTGGCAGTTCCAATAATATATCGGCTTCAACCAGCTCAGACAAATTAAGCACACCGTTTTCTGCTAAGATATAATCATCTTGGTCATCCTCATTGTAGATTTTTTCCACAAGAGTATGTGTGAACTTTGTCTTGTATTCCTTGTGTACCAGTTCTAAACAACGGTCGCAGGGAATATCCGTAGCATAGCTTACCTCATAAGTGATAACCACTATACCAGCGGTATTTTTTATTTCTCCGTGAATTTCGATGGGACATTTAAAAGGACGGACGCCCCAATGTTCCACATCAGAAAGGTCAAGGTTGTCTTTGAGTGGTACAACCTCTCCATCAACATCAAAGAGACGTTTAATATTTAGAATCATATTTCACCAATCCGTTTAAAGTTTAATAAATTCCTATCAACACAGAATACTATAATATTATATACATAATAGAGCATTTTGTCAATAGAATTTTAATAAAAAGGCAAAATTAACAGGATAAATACGCAAATATAAATGTATGTGTTCTGATTACACAACAAATTTGTCTATTCTGAGTTTAACAACACGATTGTCATCCATTTCGGTAACGGTAACCTTCAAATCGCTGAAAGTGAAAGATTCACCTACCTCAGGAATATGTCCGAGAATTTCAAGAACCCAACCACTTACATAGTCATAATCGGTGTCAATGTCTTTTTCGTTAAGTCCCAAATTTTCAACAAAATCTGAAATGTTAGTATCGCCGTTAACTACATAGGAATTTTCAGTTGTTTTTGTAATATCATTTACTGCAACCTCATCCTCATCCCAAATTTCACCTACAAGCTCTTCAAGCATATCCTCCATAGTTACAATACCCATAGTTCCGCCGTAATCGTCGGTTACTACTGCAATATGGTGCTTATCTCGCTTAAATTCGTTGAGTAATTCACAAATTTTCTTTGTTTTGTGAACAAAAATAGGTTTAGAAAGCATTTCGCTCAAAACAATTTCTTTTCCTGAAATTTTAGCTTCCAATAAATCTCTTGAATGAAGAATACCTATGATTTTATCTATGCTTTTATCATAGACGGGGATGCGTGAAAATCTTTCCTTAATAGCAATTTCTAAAACCTTATCTATATCTTCGTTTACATCTACTGCCACAATATCAACTCTGTGGGTGAGGACTTCCTTAACAGTAATATCGTTAAATTTGAGGGCGGACTGTACAAGCTCGCTTTCATCCTCATCTATAACACCTTCCTCTTCGATGTTTTCGATAATATACATAAGTTCTTCTTCTGTTACAGTTGGTTCAGCAGCGCCCTTATTTTTAGAGGTAAACTTCATAATAAGATTTTGCAGCTTAACTAAAAGGAAAATAAATGGGGAAAAAATTTTCATAAGTAATTTAAGAATTCCACCCACATTTAAGGCAATCATTTCGCTGTTTTCCTTACCATAACATTTAGGAAGTACTTCGCCGAATATAAGTACCAGGATAGTCATAACTATTGTGGAAACTACAGGACCATAGGCCTCTCCCACCATAGCTGTGGCAAGCACTGTGCCTATTGAGGAAGCAGCAATATTTACCACATTGTTTCCGATAAGGATAGCGGAAATCATTTCTTCAAACTTATCTGATACTTCTAAAGCTGTTTTAGCTTTTTTGTTTCCGTTTTCTGCATAATTTTTTACTCTTATTTTGTTAAGAGATGCAAAAGCGGTTTCACTTGAGGAAAAAAATCCTGACAAAAAGATGAGTACAACAAGTACAACATACATCACCGGACCACTGTCCAATTTACAATCACTCCATATCAATTATTATAAAATATGTATATCAAAGGGTTTTTAGACAAAAAGAGGTAAAAGGGCAGAGGTTTGACTTTCTAATGCTCAGTCTGCCTCTGCCTTTATAAATTTTTGCTTTGCCTAAATAATTAGCCCTGTGTTTTTATTAGTTGCCTTTTTTAGCTTCCATTGCATTAATAGCATCTTTTCTGGAAAGGTTAATTCTGCCTTGGTCGTCAATTTCTGTAACCATTACGAAGATTTCATCTCCAACGCTTACAACATCCTCAACCTTGGCGATTCTTTGGTTATCAAGCTTAGAAATATGAACTAATCCTTCTTTGCCAGGAGCAATTTCAACAAATGCACCAAATGCCATAATTCTTGTAACCTTACCCTTGTAGATAGCACCTACCTCAGGGTCCTTGGCAATAGTTTCGATAATTTGAACTGCTCTCTTTGTGCCTTCTGTATCAACACCTGATACAAATACCTTGCCATCGTCCTCAATGTCAATCTTAACATTACATTCAGCACTGATTTTTTGAATTACCTTACCGCCTGAACCGATAACTTCTCTAATCTTTTCAGGGTTAATAGTAAGTGTGAGCATCTTAGGTGCAAATTCAGAGAGCTCTTCTCTTGGAGCACCGATTACTGGGAGCATAATGTCATCAAGAATATGAATTCTCGCTTTTCTTGTCTTTTCAAATGCTTCTCTGATTATATCATAAGTAAGACCATCATTTTTAATATCAACCTGGATAGCTGTAATACCCTTATGTGTACCGCCTACCTTAAAGTCCATATCGCCAAAGAAGTCCTCAAGACCTTGGATATCTACCATTGTCATCCAGCGGTCGCCCTCTGTGATAAGACCACAGGATATACCTGCTACAGGAGCCTTGATTGGAACACCTGCATCCATAAGAGCAAGAGTAGAACCACAGATAGAGCCCTGGGAGGTAGAGCCATTTGAGGAAAGAACTTCGGAAACAAGTCTTAATGCATAAGGAAATTCCTCAACAGGTGGAATAACAGGTTCTAATGCTCTTTCAGCTAAAGCGCCATGTCCAATTTCGCGTCTGCCTGGGCCTCTGGATGGCTTTGTTTCACCAACAGAATAGGATGGGAAGTTGTAATGATGCATATATCTCTTAGATTCCTCACCATCAATGCCGTCAAGGATTTGAGCATCACTTACAGCACCGAGAGTAGCAATAGTGAGAACCTGTGTTTGACCTCTTGTGAACATACCTGAGCCATGAACTCTTGGAATAAGAGAAACCTCAGCATTAAGAGGACGAATTTCATCCATAGCTCTGCCGTCAACTCTCTTGCCCTCATCAAGAAGCCATCTTCTAACTATAAATTTTTGAAGCTGGTAGATGCATTCATCAATAAGTGCAGGTTGTTCATCTTCTGGGTCAAATTCGGCGTGAATATCGTCAATGATTGGCTGAAGTCTTTCATCTCTAACATTCTTGTCGTTTGTATCGAGAGCTTCCTTTACTCTGTCCATAGCAAAAGCCTTAATATTTTCAAAAAGCTCTGTTGGAACATTCATAGATTCAAAGGCAAACTTTTCCTTACCGATTTGCTTTTGTACATCAGCAATAAATGCTACCATTTTTTGAATTTCCTTGTGGCCTTCAATAATAGCGTTGAGCATTATATCCTCAGGAACTTGGTCAGCTCCACATTCAATCATACAAACCTTTTCTGCTGTACCTGCTACTGTCAAGGACATAGCTGATTTTTCTCTTTCCTCAGCGTTAGGGTTAATTACAATATTGCCATCAATAAGTCCTACGCTTACACCTGCAATAGGTCCGTTCCATGGAATATCAGAAATGGAAAGAGCAAAGGATGTACCGAGCATACCTGCAATTTCAGGAGAAAAGTCAGGGTCAGCGGAGAGAACTGTCATAACAACAGAGCAGTCGTTTCTCATATCCTTAGGGAAAAGTGGTCTTATAGGACGGTCTACAACTCTTGAAGCAAGGATTGCCTTTTCAGTTGGTCTGCCCTCTCTTTTGAGGAAAGAGCCTGGGATTTTACCCACTGCATAGAGCTTTTCCTCAAAATCAACGGAGAGAGGGAAAAAGTCGATACCTTCTCTTGGCTTTTTTGAAGCTGTAACATTTACTAAAACTGATGTTCCACCGTATCTTACAAGACAGGAACCATTGGAAAGTCCACACATTTTACCTGTTTCAAAGGAAATAGGCTTACCGGCAAATTCGGTTTCAAAAACCTTAAAATTTTCAAACATTTGTAAATACACTCCATTTCATTTTAATAATTCAAAGGGAGGTTTTAGCAATAAATCCGCAGCTTAATGAAATTTAAGCTGTCGATTCACTGCTAAACAACCCCCTTTTTACACAATAAGGCAGGTGATTTGACACACCTGCCTTGCGTATACGAAATTACTTACGGATACCGAGCTTAGTGATAATTTCTCTGTAACGATTAATATCTTTCTTAGCAAGGTAGTTGAGCAAGTTTCTTCTCTTACCGATCATCTTGAAAAGACCTCTTCTGGAGTGGTGGTCATTTTCGTGAGTTTTAAGATGTTCTGTGAGTTGGTTAATTCTTGCTGTAAGGATAGCAATTTGAACTTCAGGAGAACCTGTGTCTGTTTCGTGTGTTTTGTTTGCAGCGATTACTGCATTTTTTTCTTCTTTCAAAAGCATTTTCTTTCACCTCTTAAATTATTAACATCCAAGGGTCGTAGAGAAGGGATGGTGAAGCTCCGAAATAATCGGCAAATCCCCAACTCCAGGACGATGGCTATGTCAGTTAATAATTATAGCATAGGCAAAAGCTTTTGTAAACACTTTTTTATAAATAGAAATGACTTTGTATAAGTTAAACAAGAAATATATATAAAAGTAAGTTTTTATTAGGATTCACGCTTTTCTTTGAGTTTTTTCATAATTTTAGGCTGAAGATAAATACCTATCATACCTATTAAAGCGATTACGATAAATACACCAACGGTTTTTCCAATATTGCCCTGACCTAAATTTGAACCTGCATAGGTTGAGGTTATAATTGATGGTATTCGAGCAAAGGAGGTTATAATTAAAAAGGTAGAAAGCTTTATTTTGGAAAGAGCAGCCACATAAATAAGCGTATCCTTAGGGGTTCCAGGAATTAAAAATAGGATAAAAAGTATAGCTTCTACTCCTGTGGTGTGTTTCATAAAATCATAGTTAAAAAGCTCGTCAGTATCAACAAATCTCTCCACTAATTTTATTCCATATTTTCGCACTGCCCAAAATATAAGAGCTGAGCCTAAAATTATTCCCACAGTACACCAAAAGAACCCTCCTAAAGTGCCATAAAGCATTCCTGACATAACCTCTAAGGGCTCGCCTGGTATTACAGAAATTATAATTTGCAGGGTCTGCATCATCAAAAAAAGCATAAGTCCCAGTAAAAAATGCTTTTCAGAAATAGCTATGATTTCATTTGTAACAGCTTTAAGTCCGCCGAAATGATAAATTACTGCTAAAACAGCAGTAGATATAACTACAATGATAGCTATTACAGAGATTAAAAAGGTAAAATTCTTTTTATTCTTCTTTTTTTTATTTTCGCCCAAACAAAACACCCCTTGTATATACTACAAGGGGTATTATAACATATTCAGAATTAGTAATGTATAAATATATTTATATTATTTAATAAATTATTGTTAATAAAATTTCTATTTTTCGGTTTTGATAAGCTTCATAGGCTTTGCTACAAAATAGGAAATGAAAAAGTCCACCATACTATGAATTATTGTACCAATAAATACCAGTACAAATACGGAAACAAAGAAACCGTTTTCATAGAAGTTTTTATTTACATTTCCACCGAAATAGAAAAGTGTAACTACTATAAATTCACCGATACCATGGAGTACAGAAACAGCCAATGCCCAAATTGTAATTGTGGAGAATTTAGTCATTTTATCAGTATGCTTATGATAATAACGAGAGCCTACATAAGCAAAGAGAAGATGTGAAAAAGCTCTTAATACTACTATCGGTGGAAGTCCGCTTACTAAAAAACCTAAGGTTGTTCCAAGGCTTACTGCTGCAGCGATACTCGGCGAAATAAACATAGCTATAAATATCGGAACATGACTTGCCAAGGTAAAGGAAGCGGGTTCTATAACTACTTTTGGGAAAAACATTGGAATTACAATTCCTATTGCACAAAGCAGTGCCGCAATTACCATGTTATGTGTTTTTGTTTTTTGCATAATATCTACCTCACTAAATTTTATTATATTTACTACTGTCTTGACACATATCTATATAATAAAACCTGTAAGGTCATTAGTCAATTAGAATATTCATTTTTCTGAGATTTTCAGTTATTCTGTCATAACATTCTGGAGTTTTGCAGGAAATTGTGTGCAAATGTACGCCGCCTGTCAGGGTACAAAGAGGTTGTGAGTTATCCTTTCCAATTTTTTCTATAAATTGGTCACATTCATAGCGGGAGGAGAGGTATAGAGGGCAGGTAATAAGTCCATAAACTCCATGCTCAATTTGAACATCAACTACCATTCCACCATTATCAACTATGGTGTAAAGCTCATCCTTAAGCTGATTTTCCGTATGTTTAGCTGTGATTACATAATAATCCTCAGAATTTTTTTGGTTTATGGTGTAGCCTCTTGGTGTGGAAACAATGTCATTGCCCAAGGCTCTTAAAATTGCTATATCTCCAACTATAATTTGTCGACTAACTCCGAAGTATTCAGCTAATTTTGATGCGGAAATAGGCTCACTTCCAAGTTTTGTTAAAATTTCAGCTTTTCTGTCTGCCATATAAATTTCTCTCCTTATAAAATATATAAAAATAGTATCATCAAATAATATAATTGTCAAATCAGATATAAAAACAAATATACTTAATAAAGAATTGCAAAAGTTTAAAATAATTTGAAAAATAAAACATAAGGAAGTATAATAGAAATGATATTATTAAATACTAAGTGATATATGTGCAAAACATAGCAAAATGAATATTTAATTAAAAATTTATATTTATCTATGGTAAAAATAAGTTTTTTGTTATACAATAAGAAATAATGTTTAATTTATGGAGGAAGATATGAATAAGAAAATTTCATTAGGCACCTTGATTGCTCTTATACTTATAGCGGTGGCAGTTACTTTTTCAATTACAATGGTTTATTCATCGGAGGTTTTTTCTGATAAAATGTATGCCATAAAGGAAAGAGAGGCACTCTATTCTAAACTATCAGAAATAGATAATATAGCCAGAACCAAGGAATTTAAGGATATAAATAATGAAGAACTTATGGATGCCATAGCTAAAGGATATATAGATGGCACCAATGACCCTCTTGCAGAATACATTACTGCATCGGATTATATGCGTGAAATGCAGGAATCGGAGAAAAACATAGGTGAAATTGGAATAGAGGTTTATAAAAATGACAGCGGATATATGTGTATAGACGATATTATCCCAGATAGCCCAGCAGAAGAGGTAGGGTTATATCCTGGAGATATGATAATAGAAATAGACGAAACAGAAGTAAATTCCGAAAATTATGATGAATGTGTAAAAAAGCTGCAGGATGACCCAGGCACACTTATGTCAATAAAAATAAGGCGAGATGTTGAGGAAAAAACCTTTGAAATAACAAGACGCGTGATTGAGAAAATCGTAGTTGAAGCAAATATTTTGGATACAGTAGGATATATTAAAATAAAAGCCTTTGACCAAACCACACCTAACCAATTTAACAAGGTTTTGGATGAGCTTATGAATAGCCATGTGGAAGGACTTATTTTTGATGTAAGAAATACCACAGGTGGCGATTTAAGTGCTGTTTCAATGGTGCTTGATAGACTTTTGCCTGAGGGACCTATTGTTTCCGCCAGATATAAGCAGGGAAATGTAGAGGTTTTAACTGTCAGCGATAGCTTTGAAGTAAATTTACCTATGGTTGTAGTTACAAATAAAAATTCTTCCGATACAGCGGAAATTTTTACTCAGGCACTTAAGGATTATAAAAAAGCTAAATCAGTTGGAAACACCACAGCAGGTAAGGGACTTATGCAAAATTACTTTAAGCTTACAGATGGTTCTGTTATGAAAATAACTGTGGCAGAATATGTAATGCCAGAATCTGATAGCTATAACGAAGTGGGAGTTAAACCTGATTTTGAAGTTTCACTTCCTGCCGAGCTTAATGATAAATTGGAATTTATAGGCATTCAAGATGATGCACAGCTGAAAAAAGCATTAGAGGTTTTAATTTCCAGCGTTAAGCAAGAAAGCTCAGCAGAGGATAGCTCAAAATAAAATAAGGAGGCTAAAAAGCCTCCTTATTTTTTATATAGAATTAAATAAGAGAATAAATTTCATCTTTTGAGATAAGTCCCACGGAGCGGTTGGTAATTTCGCCGTTTTTAATAATAAGCAAGGTAGGAATACTCATAATCTTAAATTTAGATGCCAGCTGACGCTGTTCATCAACATTAACTTTGCAAACTTTAATATCCTTTCTTTCCTCTGCAACCTCATCTATAACTGGGGAAAATGCTTTACATGGACCGCACCATTCTGCCCAGAAATCTACAATTACGGTTTTGTTGCTGTTTAAAACTTCGTTTTCAAAATTTTCTGTTGTCAATGTAATAACTGCCATAGTGTGATTCTCCTTTAAGTTTTATTCTTTGTTATTTTATCATAGCAATGTTAACAAAAAAAGTACAAATTATGTTAAGTTGTTAAATTATTCTAATTTTAGTCTATGCGTCTGGCATTTTTAAAAAAACAAGTACCCTCATAAACAGAAACATCGATGTCGCTGACATCTTTATTCATAGCGAAAAACTGATTTGATGAAAATATGGGTACCACCACAGCCTCATCTATCAAATATTGTTCTGCTTTTTTTATTTGATTTAAGGATTCCTTTATATTTTCATTGTGCATAGAGTCATAAATAAGCTTATCAAATTCTTTGTTTTTAAATCCGCTGTAATTATTTTCATTTTCGGATGTATATGAGGAAAGTATGCTTATAGCACTATCGTCCTTAGGTCTTGAGGGCACTAATGCAATTTGATAGTCGGATTTTTTAATTCTCTTTATTAGGTCTGCCTCAGGCATAAATTCAAAATTTACATATACAGAAATATTTTTTGCCCAAACCTTTTGAAGCTCCAAAACAGTTTTTTTACCTGCGGAGTTATCAGGCAGTAGAATTGTAATTTTACCAAGCTTTCTTATTCCCAACTCCTCCATACCCTCTGAGAGAAGCTTTTTAGGATTTGATGATGTCCTTGCAGTATAGTCTACATCCCCCACAATATCTCTGTATATTCCTATGGGGGTATTTATAATGTCAGGAATAATATTTTTTTCCACAGAAAAAAATTCGTCTCCGCTAAACGCGTTTATATCCACAGAATAAGCAAAGGCTTTTCTTATTTTATCATTGGAGAAAATTTTAGTATTTTGATTAAATACCAGCTCTAAATTTGTATTTTCAAATTTGATAATATTTTTTTTATCCTCTTTTGCCTGTTCTATTTCGCTTTCATTTATAAAACAGCAATCAGTTTTGTTTTTTAGGAATAGTTCGCTGGGGTTTTCTCTTCCAATATAGAAATTTACACCTGCACAAATAACATTTTCCTTGTTATAATACTCGCTGTTTCGGCGTATTCGGATTTCCTCATCAGTCCAGACCTTTACAGCGTAGGGACCATTAAATATAATATGCTCCTTATCCAAGCCATAGCGTCCCTTAGATTCCTTTAAGAATTTTTCGTTACAGGGCATAGAGGCATTGTGAGTTAAAAGGGTGATAAAATAAGGGTTTGGATTTTCAAGCTCTATTTTAAGGGTGTATTTATCAGGGCAGCTTACACCCAGCATATTATTTTTACATTCTCCATTTAAAATTTTATCGGCATTTTTTATGGAGGTGTAATTTACGGCATAGGGGGAGAGAGCCTGTAAATTAAACATTCTTTTAAAAGCATATTCAAAGTCATAAGCGGTAAGAGGCTCTCCATTGGACCATTTTACATTTTCTTTTATTTTAAAGGTGTAGATTTTTTTATCGGGAGATACTTTATAGCTTTCTGCCAAAAGATTTTCTATTTCTCCCTCGGTGTTATATCGGAATAAGCCCTCAAAGGTGTTGGCAATTATTTTTTTTGCGGTATCCGATACAGAAAACTGTGGGTCTATATCTGGAGTTTTATGATTTACATCGTAACGCATAACCCTATTTTCACCCATATCCTTACTACATCCGCAAAAGGATAATATTAAAACCGCAATTAGTAGCATTGCGGAAATTTTTTTAATAAATTTAATTTTAATCACATCCTGTTACATAGATTATCCCACCTTAATTTAGGTGGGATAGCTCTATAATATATGATAACAGTTTAAATCAATCTTATCAAGAGGTTAATTTGTAAAATTTCATCTATCTTGCACAGTAAAGGTCATCACAGCAAAGCCATCTGGGATGAGCAAAACGGGGCCAAAATTTATTTCGGCAGGCTGCAGGATATTCCTTACAGCCGCTGCAATCACAGCAAATTTCGGTTTTTTCTACTAATGAGGGTACATTTGGAACTGGAACAGGCTTTCCCTTACATTGACATTTTGGGCGACAACATCCGCAGTCATTTTTATATGTGCAGGTCTTGTTACAATTTTTATTATAAGCACAATTATTCATCATAAGTATATCATTCCTTGTATAATAAATTTAGGTTAATAAAGGAGCCTATCTCCTAAAATTAGCTGT
>SAMEA104404100__coassemble_1824_pt1 | contig 17951 bp, 15 predicted proteins | sample SAMEA104404100__metabat2_low_PE_056 | metagenome-assembled genome bin SAMEA104404100 (sample SAMEA104404100) | Balaenoptera acutorostrata
CTGGACATGGCGGTATTGTTGATAGATTTGATAGTGTTTTGCTGGTTCTACCCGCAGTTTATATAATTTCAAAGTTTTTCCCATTGGTAGCATAAACATAAAAATAGGAGCTAAGTAAATGAACAAGACATTGGTTATACTGGGAAGCACAGGCTCAATCGGCACACAAACCTTGGAGGTTTGTCGTAAAATGAATTTTAAGCCTGTGGCTTTAACGGCAAATAAAAATTTTGAATTATTAGAAAATCAGGCGAGGGAGTTTCTTCCTCGCTTTGTGGCATGCAGAGATATAAATGCTGCCCAAAGGCTTCGTGAGAATTTAAAGGATACTGACATTGAGGTTTTAGAGGGAGAAGAGGGCATTGAAAAAATCGCCGTGCTTCCCTGTGATATTGTTTTAAATGCGTTGGTGGGAATATCGGGACTTGTTCCTACTATGAAAGCCATCGAAAGGGGGCATAATATAGCTCTTGCCAACAAGGAAACCTTAGTTACAGGAGGAAAAATCGTAACGGAGGCGGCAAAAAAGCGGGGGATTAAAATTTACCCTGTGGATAGTGAGCATTCGGCAATATTCCAGTGCCTACAGGGCTCAGGGGAAAATAAAATCAACAAAATAATTTTGACAGCCTCGGGTGGACCTTTCTTTGGTAAAACCTACGAGGAACTTGAAAATATGACGGCGGCAAATGCTCTTAAGCATCCTAACTGGGATATGGGTGCTAAAATCACCATAGATAGTGCTACCCTTATGAATAAGGCCTTTGAATTTATTGAGGCTATGTGGCTTTTTGATTTAAAGCCTGAGCAAATTGAGGTGGTGGTTCATAGGGAGAGTGTGGTTCACTCAGCTATTGAATATAAGGACGGCAGTATAATTGCACAAATGGGCTGTCCTGATATGAAAATTCCAATACAATATGCTCTTACCTATCCTAAAAGATACGATTGTGATGTGAAAAGGCTTTCACTTACAGATATAGGTAAGCTCACATTTTATAAGCCGGATATGGAGAGCTTTAAATGCTTAAAATACGGTATAGATGCTATAACTAAAGGGGGACTTTACCCCTGCGCTGTAAATGGAGCAAACGAAAGAGCTGTGGCTTTATTCTTAGAGGGAAAAATCGGATTTAACGACATAAGCCGAGCTATAGGGCATATACTTACATATGAGGATTTTCAAAAGGAAAATTTCACCTTGAGTGATGTAATTAATACAGATAAAAGGGCAAGAATAATAACAGAAGAATTTTTACTTAAATAGAACAGGGGAGATTATTATAAAATCAATTATTTATGCAATACTTATATTTGGATTTTTAATCTTTTTTCATGAGCTTGGACATTTTACTATGGCTAAGCTTTTTAAGGTTAAGGTAAACGAGTTTTCCTTAGGTATGGGTCCTAAGCTTTTGGGCAAGAAAAAGGGAGATACTCTTTATGCACTAAGACTTTTCCCCATAGGCGGCTATGTAGCTATGGAGGGAGAAGACGAGGAAAGCGAGGACGAAAATTCACTTGGCAGTAAAAATCCTTGGCAAAGACTGGGTATAGTTGTGGCGGGAGCTGTGATGAATCTTATTTTAGGTTATATTATTATGGTGGTGCTAACAATTATGAGCGGTGGCGTTGGAACTACTGTTATTGCAAAATTCGATGAAAATGCAGTTAGCTCACAGTATCTTCAAGCTAATGATAGGATTATTTCTGTAAATGGCTCAAGAGTTAGAACACCTAATGATATTACCTTTGAGTTTTTAAGAAGCAAAGACGGTATTATTGATATGGAAGTGGAAAGACAGGGAGAAAAATTAAAAATCCCTAAAATTCAGTTTGAAATGGATGATTTGGGCAATGATATGAAAGCTATTCACCTTGATTTTAAGGTTTACGGTCAAAAGCTCACCTTTATGAATACAATAACCTATTCATTTAACTGGGCAGTTACCATAGCTAAGCAGGTATGGGTTTCTCTTATAGATTTACTCACGGGAAGATTTGGATTTAATCAGCTTTCAGGCCCTGTGGGAGTTGCCAGTGCCATAGGAGAGGCCTCAGGTATGGGAATAGATAATCTGCTTTTAATGGTGGCATTTATAACTATAAATTTAGGTGTGTTTAATCTTTTGCCAATTCCAGCCTTGGACGGTGGGAGAATTGTATTTATAATTTTAGAAATTATTATGGGTAAGCCTGTTCCTGCAAAATATGAGGGCTTTGTTCACGCAGCAGGTATGGTGCTTTTGCTGGGACTTATGGTATTTGTAACATTTAATGATATAATAAAGCTTTTTAAGGGGATGTTGTAATGAAAAAGCTCACTAAAGAGATTAAGATAGGCAATGTGAAAATTGGCGGAGAAAATAATATTGCGGTGCAAACTATGCTGAATGTTCCCGCTGAGGATATAGAGGGAAATGTAAAACAGGCAATGGAAACAGAAAGCTCAGGCTGCCAGATTTTGAGAGTGGCTTTGCCCACTTTGGAAAGCGTAAAGCTAATTGAGGCTATAAAATCTAAGGTTGATATTCCTTTGGTGGCAGATATTCATTTTGACTATAAAATAGCCTTGGCGGCGGCAGAGGCGGGAATTGATAAAATTAGAATTAACCCAGGTAATATAGGCTCTGAGGACAGAGTAAAGGCTGTTGCGGATATTTGCAGACAAAAAAATATTCCAATTAGAATTGGTGTAAATGGTGGCAGTATGGAAAAGGAGATTTTGGCAAAATACGGTCATCCAACAGCGGAGGCTTTAGTTGAAAGTGCGGCTTATCATATTTCCCTTTTAGAAAAATATGATTTTAATGACATAGTAATTTCTATGAAAAGTTCCGATGTGTCACTTATGATAGCTGCCTATAGACTTGCCAGTGAAAAATTTAATTATCCACTTCACTTAGGAGTTACCGAGGCGGGAACTAAGAGAATGGGTATAATAAAATCCGCTGTGGGAATAGGCTCACTTATTTGTGATGGAATAGGAGATACAATAAGAGTATCTCTCACAGATAATTTAACTGAAGAAATAAAAGCAGGATATGATATATTAAAGGCCTGTGGAGTGTATAAAAAAGGAGTAAATATAGTTTCTTGTCCAACCTGTGGAAGAACTAAAATCGACTTAATAGGTCTTGCAAAGCGTACAGAGGAAGCTCTTGAGGATATTGACAAGGATATTACTGTTGCTGTAATGGGATGTGTGGTAAATGGCCCTGGTGAGGCAAGAGAGGCTGATATAGGTATAGCAGGGGGAGATGGCTGTGGAATTATATTTAAGCACGGAGAAATTATCGAAAAGGTCAACGAGGATAAGCTTTTGGACAGACTTATTTACAATATAAATCAAATGTAATTCACAGGAGAAAAAAATGAGTAATCAAAAAAAATTTGGCGAAATTTTTGGAGAGTATTTAAAAACAGAATTAAGTGAAGAAATAGCAGATAGCTTTATTGAAAGATTTTTAATAGAGCAAAATGATAGAAAAGCGATAATTGTGATAAATCCCAATGTTTTACTTCCTAAAGGTGAGATTAAAAAAACAGAAAAAGAAATAAAGGCTTTATTTAATCTTGAAAAAACAGAAATACATACTAAATATTCTTCTGAGCTTTTTAATCCCTCATATTTAGAAGAAATCGCCCTTGAAGTAAAGGAAGAGGGTGGAATGGTAAACGGATTTTTTGATGGAGCAGATGGCTTTATTGAGGAGGATATTTTTGTAATACAGCTTCACCACGGCGGAAAAGAGCTTTTAACTGACACAGGGGTGGACAGAAAAATCCAAAAAATTATTAAAAATGAATTTGACCTAAATTTAAAGGTTGTTTTTGAGGATATGGATGAAAAGCCAAGGGAGGCTGTGGAATTTGTGGAAAAGGTTGTTCCCATTGTAAAATGCGAAACATCTAAAGTTCAGTCCGATAAGCCTGAGCCTAAAAAGGCTCCAATGAAATTTGACACCGAGGGACTCCCTTTTGATGACAGCGGAATGATGGTTATTATTGGAAAGGAAATAAAGGAAAAGCCTATTGCTATTTCCGAAGTTACGGCAGAAAGTGGCAGAATTACTCTTTGGGGAGATATTTTTGCCAAGGACAGCCGAGATATTCAAAACGGAAAAAAGACAATTTATACCTTTGATTTTACTGACTATACAGGCTCTATTACAATGAAGATTTTTGCTGATAAGGCAAAGAAGGACGCTCTGGATGCTCTTTCTGAAAAAGATACTGTTATAGTCAGAGGGGACGCTGATTTTGATAAATATGATAACGAGGTTATTATAAAAGCCTTTGATATTGCCATAGTGAAAAAGCTTCAGAAAATTGATGATGCACCTAAAAAGCGAGTGGAGCTTCATATGCACACCAATATGTCCTCTATGGATGGTATGAATAGTATAGGAGAATTAGTGGCAATTATGTCAAGCTGGGGACAGACTGCTTGTGCTGTAACGGACCATGGCGTTGTTCAGGCCTTTCCTGATGCAATGAATGCGGCTAATAAAGCAAAAAAATCAGGAAAAGACTTTAAGATGATTTACGGCGTGGAAGGCTATCTTGTAAATGACACCCAAGGCGCTGTGGACGGCTTTAAGGATGTGGCATTTGACGGCGAATTTATTGTATTTGACCTTGAAACCACAGGACTTTCAGCAAGTATGGAAAAAATTACTGAAATAGGTGCAGTAAAGGTTAGAAACGGCGAAATTATCGACAGCTTTGACACCTTTGTAAACCCTGGAAAACATATCCCTGAAAAGATAACAGAGCTTACCAGCATAACTGATGAAATGGTCAAGGATGCTCCTCTTGAGGCCGAGGCACTTGAGCTGTTCTATAAATTTTGTGGTGGAGAGGACGCTGTATTGGTGGCACATAATGCTTCCTTTGATACGGGATTTTTGAAAACAGCAGCACTTAGATGCGGTATGAAATATGAGTTTACAGCTATTGATACAGTAGTAATTTCTCGTTGCCTTTACAAAACGCTGAAAAATCACAAACTTGACACGATTGCAAAGCATTTGGAGCTGGAAGATTTCCACCACCATAGAGCCTGTGATGATGCTGATATTTTGGCAAAAATCTTCCTTATTATGCTTACCACACTTAGAAAAAATAACAATATAAGCACAATAAGTGAAATAAATGCAGCAGTTACAGGCTGTGATGTAAAAAAACTGCCCAGCTACCATATTATAATTTTAGTTCAAAATTTAGTTGGACTTAAAAATCTTTATAAAATTGTTTCCTATGCTCACTTAAATTATTTTTATAAAAAGCCACGTATTCCCAAAAGTGTTTTAAATAAGTTTAGAGAGGGACTTATTATAGGCAGTGCCTGTGAGGCAGGAGAACTTTATCGCGCTATTATAGCGGGAAAGCAATGGGATGAGCTTAAGGCCATTGCAGAATATTACGATTACTTAGAGGTTCAGCCTGTAGGTAACAATATGTTTATGATAAGGGACGGAATAGTAAATTCTGTTTCTGATTTGCAAGATTTTAATAAAACAATTATAAATTTAGGTGAAAAGCTTGGAAAGAAAGTTGTTGCCACAGGGGATGTACATTTTGCTACACCTAAGGATTCTATTTTCAGAGAAATTATGATGGAGGGACAGGGATTTAAGGATGCTGTAAACCAGCCACCTTTATATCTTCGCACTACTCAGGAAATGCTGGATGAATTTAATTATCTGCCTGAGGAAAAGGCCTATGAAATAGTAGTAGAAAACACCAATGCCATCGCAGATATGATAGAGGAAATAAGACCATTTCCTGAGGGAACATTTACTCCTACAATAGAAGGAGCAGAGGAGGATTTGGAGAGAATTACTCACGAAACTGCCCATAGAATTTACGGAGATGAGCTTCCTGAAATAGTTGAAAAGCGTCTTGACCGAGAGCTCACCTCTATTATAAAGCACGGATTTGCTGTACTTTACATTATCGCACAAAAATTGGTGGCGAAATCCGAGTCAGATGGCTATTTGGTAGGCTCAAGAGGTTCTGTCGGTTCATCCTTTGTAGCTACAATGTCGGGAATTTCCGAGGTAAATCCACTTCCTCCTCACTATATTTGCCCTAACTGCAAACATAGTGAGTTTATCACAGACGGAAGTGTGGGTTCAGGCTTTGACCTTCCACCTAAAAACTGCCCTATTTGCGGACATAAATATAATCAGAATGGCCATGATATTCCCTTTGAAACCTTCCTTGGCTTTAACGGAGATAAGGCACCTGATATTGACCTTAACTTTTCGGGCGAATATCAGTCCCAGGCACATAAATACACAGAAGAACTATTTGGCTCCTCCCATGTATTTAAAGCAGGTACAATAGGCACAATAGCTGATAAAACTGCCTATGGCTTTGTAATTAAATATTTAGAAAACAAGGGTAAAACAGTTTCTAAGGCAGAAATGAATCGTTTAACTAAGGGTTGTACGGGGGTTAAGAGAACAACGGGACAGCACCCTGGCGGTATGGTTGTTGTACCCTCTGACCACGAGGTATACGATTTTACACCTATTCAGCACCCCGCTGATGACTCTAATTCCGATGTGGTTACAACTCACTTTGACTTCCATTCAATTCATGATACTATCCTTAAACTTGATATACTGGGCCACGATGTGCCTACAATGTATAAGTATTTGGAGGATATGACAGGACTTAAAGTAAATGACATTGATATGAGTGATAAATCCGTATTTACTTTATTTACCTCACCTAAGGCATTGGGAGTTACAGAGGAGGATATCGACTGCAACACAGGCACCTTGGGTATTCCAGAAATGGGTACACCCTTTGTGCGTCAAATGCTCATAGATGCAAACCCACAAGGCTTTGCCGACCTTTTGCAGATTTCAGGGCTTTCCCATGGTACGGGAGTATGGCTTGGCAACGCTCAGGAGCTTATTAAAAACGGAACCTGCACCATTAGTAATGTTATTGGAACAAGAGATAGCATTATGACCACTCTTATTTATAAGGGACTTGACCCTAATATGGCTTTTAAGATTATGGAAATTACCCGTAAGGGTAATGCCACTAAGCTTTTAACAGAGGAGCATTTTGAAGCTATGCGTAAAAATAATGTTCCCCAATGGTATGTGGACAGCTGTATGAAAATTCAGTATATGTTCCCTAAAGCCCATGCGGCTGCCTATGTTATTGCAGCAATCAGGCTTTGCTGGTTTAAGATAAACAGACCTCTTGAATTTTATGCTACTTTCTTTACAGTTAGAGGTGAGGATTTTGACCCTATTTCTGCAGTAAAGGGTATTGATGCAGTAAAGGTAAAAATGGCGGAATTAAAGGCTAAGGGAAATGAAAAATCCAAAAAGGAAGAGGATGTTTACGGTACTCTGCAAATGACTCGTGAAATGCTTGCCCGCGGATTTGAATTTTTACCTGTCAGCATGGAAAAATCCCATTATAAGATTTATCGCTGTGAAAACGGTAAAATAAGAATACCTTTTGGAGCATTACCTGGTTGTGGTGAAACCGCTGCAAGAAGTCTTTACGAAGTGGCACAGGAGGGTGATTATTCCTCAGCTGAGGATATTATGAATAAGTCAAAGGTTTCTAAAACTGTTATTCAAACTCTCCGCGAGGCAGGAGCTTTAGATGGTATCCCAGAAACAAATCAGCTTACATTCTTCTAAAAAAGGAGATATTTTATGAAAAAGCTAATATCTATACTTTTGCTTTTTATAATGCTATTTACTTTTACAGCCTGTGGAAAGGGTAAAATAGCTGATGCTAAAATAACAAAGGTTAAATCTGAAATTTATACTCAAAAAGATATTGATGAGGCAATAAGCACCACATTAGAATATTTTAAGGAAAATTTCAAGGGTTGTACTCTCACAGAAATCTCCTACATAGGTGATGAAAAAGCTGATGAATTTAGAGAATGGCAGGAAAGCTACAAGAAGGATGAGGTAATTATTTTAATTTCATCCTTTGATGTGGATAAAAGCCGTGGCGATGGAAGCTTAAATCCCAATTCCACATATACTAAATGGCAATGGATTTTAGCAAGAAATGAAAATCAAAATTGGGAGCATATGGACCACGGATATTAAGGGAAAAATTTAGCAAATGAGGAGGGAGAAATTTAATAATGACTATTACAAAAAAAGAGAAAAGACAGCCTAAAACAGCAGCTATAATAGTGGCAGCAGGAAAATCCAGCAGAATGCTTGGTATTGATAAGCAGCTTGCCAGAATAGCGGGAGTTCCAAGTGTGGTACACACCTTAGAGGCTTTTGAAAAATCCCCGCTTATAAGCGAAATTGTTTTAGTAGTAAGAGAAGAAAATATTGAAGAAGTAAGAAAAATAGTAAATTACTATCGCATTAAAAAAATTAAAACTATTGTAGCAGGTGGAAACAGCCGTCAGGAATCTGTTTTTGCTGGTATAAGAGAAATAGACAGCCAAACCGATTATTACTGCATACATGATGGCGCAAGACCTCTGGTAAGTCAAAAAATAATAAATGCAGCTATAAAGGGTGCTATACTTTACGGTGCGGCAGCAGCGGGAGTACCTGTAAAGGATACAATTAAAATGGTGGAAAATGATTTTATAAAATCTACTCCTAACCGAAATGAAATGTATATGATTCAAACTCCTCAGGTATTTAGAACTGACCTTTATAATGATGCAGTAATCGTAGCTATGGAGAATAACAAGGATTATACTGACGATTGTCAATTAGTTGAGGCTGTGGGCAAAAAGGTATTCATCTCAAAGGGCGAATATTATAATATAAAGCTCACTACTCCCGAGGATATGCCTGTGGCTGAAGCACTTTTTAATGTGAGAGGGGAAGAATAAGATGTTTTCCGATATTAGAGTAGGTCATGGTTATGATGTACATAAATTAGCTCCCCAGCGAAAGCTCATTTTAGGAGGTATTGAAATTCCACATACCTTAGGCTTAATTGCTCATTCTGACGGTGATGTGCTTATTCATGCGGTGATGGACAGCATTTTAGGCGCTATGGGAATGGGAGATATAGGAAAGCATTTCCCTGATACTGATATGAAATATAAGGATGCAGATAGTATGAAATTATTTGATGAAGTTATCTCTATTATGAAAAAAGATGGGTATTTAATTTCAAATATGGATGTAACTGTTATTGCACAAAAGCCTAAGCTGTCGCCTTACATTGAAAAAATTCGTGAAAATATTGCTAAAAGAGCAAAAATAGACATTAGCCGAGTAAATGTAAAGGCTACCACAGAGGAGCATCTTGGCTTTACGGGCAGGGAAGAGGGAATTTCTGTTCACGCTGTAAGCTTACTTTATAAATAATAACAAAATTTTATTTTCATCATAAAATATACCAACCCACAGTACCTGTGGAGCAGACGCGTTACGATATTCTGTTGTAGCTAAAGCTATCGTTTTCGCGAATGAGGTTTCAGCGAATGTTTCAATTTGATTATGCTTAAATTATTGTCGCGTGGCGGAGAGCCTCCGCGGGCAAGTCGCGTTATATAGTGCTGTTGAAACAAAAGTGATAATTTCGCGGATAAAATAGTGTCTGACAGCGGGGTCGCCCTATCTGGACAGCGGAGTCGCCCCGCCCGCGTCTTGCCTGTCGGTGCTACCGATCGTAGGAGGTAATTAATGATGAGAAGAAAACTAATAATAGTTAAGTCTATAACACATGCTATGAGGGGACAGAGCCTGTTAAATTCATATAACATAAAAAATACTATGGAGAGAAATATCTATGCTGTGGAAAAATACGGCTGTGGATATGGCCTTAGGGTGAGGGAAATGGATTTAAACAGAGCGTTAAAGCTGCTTTCTGAAAATGATTTTAAAATAGTGGAAATTACAGATTAAAAATTTAGGGAAAAGAGAAATGAAGAAATCTAATTGTCTTCATTTCTCTTTTTGTTTGTGTAGGCTAATAAAAATATTTTCCGAAGAACTTAGCATATAATATAAAAAGTTATAAATATAGGAGGTATATATGATTTATTTTGATAATGGTGCAACTACTTTTCCAAAGCCTATTTTGGTGAAAAAGGCGGCAGAGGAATATTTTTACAAATACGGGGGAAATCCAGGCAGGGCAGGTCATAGCCTTTCTGTGAAAACATCAGAAAAAATTTTTGAGGTTAGAACAAAGCTAAAGGATATGTTCGGGGCAAAAAGCGAGGAAAATGTTATTTTCACAGCTAATTGCACTGATTCCTGTAATATGGTGATTAACGGATACCTAAAAAAAGGCGACCATGTGGTTATATCTGATTTGGAGCATAATGCTGTGGCAAGACCTGTTTATAGGCTTTATAAGGAGGGACTTATAAGCTATGATGTGGCAGAAACCTTTGGAAATACGGATAAAACAGTAGAGAACATAAAAGCAAAAATCAAGGATAACACCAAATTAGTAATAACTACTCACGCCTCAAATGTTTTGGGAATGGTTTTACCTATAAGGAAAATCGGTGAGCTATGCCACGAAAAAAATATATTATATATGGTGGATGCCGCACAAAGTGGGGGACTTTTACCCATAAATATAGCTTTGGATAATATAGATTTTCTCTGCCTTGCAGGGCATAAAAGTCTGCTTGGTGCTGCTGGAGTGGGGGTTCTTATAACTGACAAGGGGGAGCTTTTAAGGCCAAGCAGAGTAGGTGGCACGGGGAGTATGTCTTTTAGCCTTAATTGTCCCGATTTTACTCCTGACAGATTGGAATGTGGAACCTTAAATACTCTGGGAATAATTTGCTTAGGTGGGGGAATGGATTATATAAACAGCATTGGTATGGATAAAATTTACAAAAACGAAATAAAGCTTGCTCAAGCTCTATATGAAAAAATAAGTCAAAATAAAAATTTGGCGATTTATTCGGATTACCCTGAAAATGAAAATTCTATGCCTATGGTTACATTTAATTTAAAGGGAGTTTATTCGGAGGAGCTTTGTGAAAGGCTTAATGAAAGAGGATTTTGTCTTAGAGGAGGACTTCATTGTTCACCTCTTGCACATAAAAAGGTTAATACAACTGATATGGGTGCAGTAAGGGCTGTGATAGGTCCTTTTAATAATCTGGAGGATGTAAGCAAATTGGGAAGAATATTAGAAAAATAACAAAAAGCTATATGAATTTTGGAACAAATGTGTTATTATATATTAAAGTTGACTTTTACTGAAAAGGAGAAAAATATATGCTTTCACAGAATTTATACGATTTTACAGGTATAATACGTTCCATAACATTTTTTGATGTGCTTGATATACTCTTAGTGGCGGTGCTGGTTTATCAGCTTATAAAGCTTTTGCGAGAAACCCGTGCTATGCAGCTTATGAAGGGCATTTTAGGCATACTTTTGTTTTATTTTTTGGCGAAGACTTTGGAGCTTAAAACCATCAGCTTTTTATTAAAGAGCGTTTTACAGGTGGGACTTTTGGCACTTTTGGTATTATTTCAGCCAGAGCTTAGAAAAGCACTTGAGCATATGGGAAGAAGCGATTTTTCCTCGCTAAATTTCTTTAATCAGCAAAATGAGGTTAAAGATGTGGTAATGCTTAAAAAAGTTATAAATATATTTGCAGAAGCCTGTGGTGTGCTTTCTAAGAAAAAAACAGGTGCACTTATAGTCTTTGAAAGAAAAACAAAACTTGGCGAAATTATAAAAACAGGTACTGTTGTGGATGCCACACCCAGCGTGGAGCTTATCGGAAATCTATTTTTCGTAAATTCTCCCTTGCATGATGGTGCTATGATTGTAAGAAATGGAAGAATTCACGCAGGAGGCTGTTTTCTTCCTCTTTCTGAAAATTACACTATCAGCAACGAATTAGGAACAAGACATAGAGCGGCTCTTGGTATGAGCGAAAACTCAGATGCGGTGGTAGTTGTTGTTTCCGAGGAAACAGGTGTTATTACAGTAGCACAAAACGGCAGACTTATAAGAGGGCTTACTCCCGAACAGCTTGCCTCAAAGCTAAGGTCAGAGCTTATAATTAATGATGAGGATAAACAAGGCAGCAAGAAAAATTTTTCTTCAAGAGTAAAGAAAACTACTAAAAATACCGACAACAATAAGAAAAGCAGCGGCAAGGACAAGGGGGAAGCAAAGTAAATGAAAAAGAAAAAGACTTCAATCTTTGATGATAATTTATTTTTGGCGGTGGTTTCTCTTATAATTGCCATTTTGGGATGGTTTATTGTAAGAACAGCCATTGATACGGACTCAAAGGTTATAAAAAAAGGTATACCTGTTTCCATTGATGTGGAGGGCTCTGTTTTAGGTTCATTGGGACTTAGCGTTATTCAGGAAAAGCAGGAATATGTAAATGTAGAGGTTCAGGGCGAAACCTATATTTTAGGTAACTTAGAAAATGATGATATTAAAGTAAGGGCACAGCTTTCCAACATAAGCTCACCAGGGGTATATGACCTTAGATTAGAGGGAATGGATGTTAAAAATAAGGGTTTTAAAGTAATTTCCATAAAGCCTGAAACTATAAAAATTAAAGTGGATAGGCTGACTACAAAGCATTTACCAGTAGAGCTTAATTTAAGCGGGGTAACAATTCCGCAAGGTTATTATCTTGAAAATGAAACTATTTCTCCTGCTGAGGTGGTTATAACAGGTCCTGAAATAGATGTGGCAAAGGTGAGCCGTGCGGTGGTTGATTTAGAGCTTAACTATACCTTGGAAAAAACCGAAACCACCAAGGGCAAAATCGAACTTTTGGATAAAGAGGGAAATATTGTGGATACCTCACATATAAATTTGGATGCAAACTCCGCTGATGTTACAATCCCTGTGTTAAAAACAAAGGAAGTGCCTGTAAAGGTGAGCTTTTTGAATGTACCTAAGAATTTCCCAATAGATGAGCTTTATTATCAGCTTTCCAATGAAACTATAACAGTAGCAGGGCCTGTGGATTCCATAGATAATTACACAGAGATAAACTTAGGCTATGTGGATATTAAGGAGCTTAACACACAGAGTATTTTCTCCTATGATGTAAGCTTAATGCCAGGATTTGTAAATATCGAAAATATTGAAAATGTAGTGGTGGATTTTGATATGACTGATATGAGCTCAAAGAAATTTACTGTGGATAATTTTAGAATAATAAATCCTCCTGCAAAATACGATATAGAAGTTATTACTTCCAAGCTTAATAATGTGAATATGGTGGGAGAATATGACATATTGGATACAATGACAGCTGATGATATTGTGGCAGAAATAGATGTTTCCAATTTGGATTTTGTAGTGGGCAATATAAAGGTACCTGTTACTATTTATGCTCCATCCAAGGGACTTGTTTGGGCAAACGGAAATTATCAGGTTATTGTAAGCATAAGCGAAAAAGATAAGGATGGAGAATAGAAGAAATTAATGTCTGTTATAATAAACAATATAAAATTAAAGCCTGAGGAGCCAAAGGAAAACGCCATAAAAAAAGCTATAAAATTGCTGAAAATATCCGAGGGAGATATTGAATATATCGGTATTTCCAAAACCTCTCTGGATGCCAGAAAACAAAAGGATATGAAAATGGTTTATAGTGTTTCAGCTAAGCTAAGGGGAAATGAAGAAAAAATCCTAACAAGGCTTCATAATGCAGATATAAAATTTATTTTAGATGAAGAAATAAATTTTAAGGTTGGCGAAAAGAAAATAGCTTCTTCTCCCTATATTGTGGGATTTGGCCCAGCGGGTATGTTTGCGGGACTTATTTTAGCTCAAATGGGTTTTAAGCCTGTGATTTTAGAGCGCGGCGAAAGAGTGGAGGATCGTGTAAAATCTGTTTCTGATTTTTGGACAAATGGAAAGTTTAATCCTGTTTCCAATGTGCAGTTCGGCGAGGGCGGTGCCGGAACCTTTTCTGATGGCAAGCTAACTTGTAGAGTAAAAAGTCCTTACACACCCTATATTTTAAATGAATTTGTAAAATGTGGTGCTACAAGAGATATTCTTTATAAAGCCAAACCCCATATCGGTACAGATATTTTAAGGAATGTGGTCAAGAATATCAGGGAGGAAATTATTTCCTTAGGGGGAGAAATCCATTTTAAAACTAAGCTGCAGGATATTAAAATAAAAAATGGAAAAATTTCAGAAATTAAATATAATGACAGCTGGTACGAATGTGAAAATGTGATTTTAGCATTAGGCCATAGTGCCAGAGATACCTTTGACACCTTATTTAAAAGAGGAGTGTTTATGCAAAATAAGCCTTTTTCGGTGGGTGTTAGAATAGAGCATTTACAGGAGGACTTAGAAAAATCACTTTACGGCGATAATTTTAAAAATCCCGCGCTGCCACGAGGTGAATATCAGCTTTCGCTAAGACAGGGTGAAAAGGCTGTTTATACCTTTTGTATGTGCCCAGGTGGAATGGTTGTACCCTCATCCTCGGAGGAGGGCGGCATTGTTACCAACGGTATGAGTGAATATCTTCGTGATGGAAAAAATGCCAATAGTGCCTTTGTGGTATCTGTAAATGAAGATGATTTCGGAAAAGAATGGGACAGCGGTATTAAATTTCAAAGAAGTTTAGAGCAAAGAGCCTTTAATTTAACTAATAGCTATAAAGCTCCCTGTCAGACTGTGGGGAATTTTTTAAATGGCAAAAAGGGATGTAATTTTGGCAAGGTTGAGCCTACCTATGCCATTGGGGTGGAGGAGGCTGATTTTAACGAATTTTTCCCGTCTCAAATAACTGAAATGATGAAAGCGGGGCTTTATAATTTCCACAAGAAAATAAAATGCTTTGCAGCAGAGGATAGCCTTATGACAGGGGTGGAAACCAGAACCTCGTCCCCTGTTAGAATAAGCCGAAACGAAGCTAAATGTGCCTTGGGAATAGATGGGCTTTACCCTTGTGGAGAGGGTGCAGGATATGCTGGGGGAATTATGAGTGCTGCTATGGACGGAATTGCTGTAGCTGAGGAAATAATGAAAATATATAAACCATAAAATATTAGTAAGGGATGATTAAATGGAACTGGAAATTATAAGATTTATACAGAAAATGGCATCGCCTTTGGCTGATAATATTTTTAAAATTATCACTATGTTAGGTGAAGAATTTTTGATAATACCTGTAATAGCTTTTGTATACTGGTGTGTGGATAAAAGCAAGGGAATTTATTTAATGCAATCGGTGGTTTCCACTTTGACCTTAGGAAATATATCAAAGGACATTATAAAAAGACCTCGTCCCATAGGCAAGGAGGGTATACGCAGTCTTTATACAGGTACAGCCACAGGCTATTCTATGCCAAGCATCCATAGTATAAATATAAGTTCACTTTTAACATCGCTGAATATTTTAAAAAGTAATTTATCATTTATAATTATGTCTATAATTACTGTACTTGCAGTGGGTTTATCCCGTGTTTATCTCGGTGTACATTATCCCAGTGATGTATTGTGGGGGATATTAATAGGTACTATTCTGCCCTTTGTTTTAGCGGGAATTTTTGAGTATTTCAGAAATGAAATTATTATAAGCGGAGCAATTACTCTTATTATGACAGGGGGATTTTTATTTTCTCCCACAGCGGATTTTTACAAGTCCTATGGACTTTGTGTGGGACTTTTCTTAGGACTTATATTAGAAAAATATTTTGTAGGCTTTAAAATGCCTAAAACTCGAAGATTAAAAATTTTTAGATTTATTTTGGGTCTTATTTTATCTTTTGGAATAAACTGGCTTTTAGGTAAATATTTGCCTATTATAAACAATTATATGTATATTGTAAAATACGGGATAATAGCCCTGTTTACTGTGGGTCTTTATCCATGGATATTTAAGAAAATAAATGCTTAGAAGATAGGATTTTGTATGAAAAAAATAAATATGTTTACAGATGGAGCTTGTTCGGGAAATCCAGGGCCAGGAGGCTGGGGAACCATACTTAAATACGGAGAGCATATAAAGGAGCTTTCGGGAGGAGAGGCTGAAACCACCAATAACCGCATGGAGCTTACAGCGGTTATTATGGGACTTAAAGCACTAAAGGAGCCCTGTGAAGTTGATATTTACAGCGATTCCAAGTATTTTATAGATTCTGTGGAAAAAGGCTGGGTATATGGCTGGAAGAAGAACAACTGGATAAAAAAGGACAAAAAACCCGCTCTTAATTCAGATTTGTGGCAGGAGCTTTTAGAGCTTTTGGAAAAGCACAAATGCAAGCTTATTTGGGTAAAGGGCCATGCGGGACACCCAGAAAACGAACGCTGTGATGATATGGCGGTAACAGAAAGCAAGAAATTTTAAATGAAAAGTGCTGACCACTTGACTTTTTTGAATAAATAATATATAATTTAGTCGAAAATTAAAGAGACTGTTTCAGGGCGAGGTGAAATTCCTCACCGGTGGTAAAGAAGTATAGCTTACGAGTCCACGAGCGAGAGCAGATTTGGGTTAAATCCCCCAACCGACGGTAAAGTCCGGAATGAAGAAACAAGATTTTAAAGGTGTATCTTTTTAGATATATTTGATTTTGTTATGCCCTCGATTTATATTAATCGGGGGCTTTTTATTTAATAAAATCAGATTATAAAGGAAACCCACTCCTAAGCAGCCTCTGGTAAAAAAAGAAAGAGGTATGTTTAAAATGAAGGAAAACACAATCGAAAAAAACAAAAAAAACGCAAAATCACATCTTATCAAGAATAAAAAAGTTGCTGTGTTAACTAAAACCGCACTTTTTGCGGCAATTTCTGCACTTTTGATGTACATTGAATTTCCACTTCCCTTTATGCCTCCGTTTTTAAAGGTGGATTTAAGCGGTGTGGCAATTTTAATGGCAGCTTTTATGATAGGCCCTTGGAATGCAGTTATGGCTAATGCTGTTAAGGATTTAATTCACCTTATGTCTACACAAACAGGGGGTGTGGGAGAACTGGCTGATTTTTTAGTTATTTCAGCCTTTGCAGTTACAGCAGCTTTAATTTATGATAAGCATAAGGATAAAAAATACGCACTTTTGGGAATTTTATGTGGTATGGCTGTGATGACTGTAACAGGAGCACTTGCTAACAAATTTATGCTAATACCCTTTTACGCAAAGGTAATGCCTATTGATGCCATAATTTCGGCTTGTGCTAAGGTAAATCCATTTATAGGAAATATCAATACCTATGTAATCTTCGGTGCAGCACCATTTAATCTCATTAAGGGAGCTATTCTTTCCGCTATAACCTGGATTTTATATAAAAGAGTGTCCAATATAATTCATAAAATTTAAAAAAGCAAACTAAATTTGTCTTTTTTTAGTGTAAATTATGTAGAAAATGAAAATAATTAAGAAAAAGGTTGACATACGAATATAAATGTTGTAGTATGTAATACACAAAGTGAATATTTACTTATCAAGAGTGGCAGAGGGAACAGGCCCTGCGATGCCCGGCAACCTGCATTTATTTGCAAGGTGCTAATTCCTGCGGTTATTTACCGAAAGATGAGTTTCGATACGCTCGGTAAATAAGGCCGAGCGTTTTTTTATGCTCGTATTAAGCTAATAGAAAATATATGAAATATGAAAGGAAGAAAGAAAATGGCAAGATATTTATTTACATCAGAATCAGTTACAGAAGGGCATCCTGACAAAATCTGCGACCAAATTTCCGACGCAGTTTTGGATGCTATTATGGAAAAGGACCCTAACGGCCGTGTAGCCTGTGAAACAAGCTGTACCACAGGTATTATAAACATTATTGGGGAAATCACAACACATTGCTATGTTGATATTCCAACAATTGCAAGAAATGTTGTAAGAGATATTGGCTACACAAGAAGTAAGTATGGCTTTGACTGTGAAACCTGTGCTGTTATAACCAGCATTAGTGATCAATCTGCTGATATTTCCTTGGGCGTTGATAAATCCATGGAGGCTAAGGAAAATGCCGAGGATGACGGCT
>SAMEA104404100__coassemble_2033_pt1 | contig 16274 bp, 15 predicted proteins | sample SAMEA104404100__metabat2_low_PE_056 | metagenome-assembled genome bin SAMEA104404100 (sample SAMEA104404100) | Balaenoptera acutorostrata
AAATCTACTTACTACTTCGAGATTAATAAGATTGATGTCGTATCAAATAGAAATGTAGATATGGAGTCAGACACATACATTATGAATTGGTCAACCGTGGATATACGATTAATCACAATAGAGTCCAATGTCTTATGCACAACGCTGGTTTATTAGGTAAAAGGCCAAAAGAGAAATATCATTCTTATAAAGGAGATGTATGTAAGATTGCTGCAAATATAATCAACAGAGACTTTGAGAAGTTTCCGTCCATGTCCGGCCTGATTATGCACTCAGACCAGGGTTGGCAGTATCAGCACGCCTACTACCGCAGCCAGCTGACAGAATATGGCATTCAGCAGTCCATGTCCAGAAAAGGCAACTGCTACGATAACTGCATCATGGAAAGGTTTTTTGGTCGAATGAAAAACGAGATATATTATGGCTATGAAAGCGAGTAGGGCTCTTTTGAAGCGTTCCTAGAAACAGTAGATCAATATATAAATTATTACAATAATGATCGCATTTAAAAGAAGACAAAATGGATGTCTCCCGTAGCATACAGGGAAACATCCATTTGTACAGCGTAATTTAATTTTCAATGTGTCCAGGATTCTGGGTACATATCAATTTAAAATACGAAAAATCCGATTTTTTTTTTTAATTATTCGCCGCAGCCCTTGCAGCCTCCACAGCTGCCGCCTCAGCCACCGCCTTTTTTCTTTTTTTGGTAAAGATAATAAATAACTGCCGCAAAAAGAATAATAATAATTATAAGTACTATTGCTGTGGGTAAATTCATAAAAATTTCTCCTTATTTAAGGTGATTTTCGTCGTATTTATTTTTTCTGAACAACAGATAGCTCATACCGACAAGTACAATTATAGCACAAATTGTTCCAAAACCAAAGCCACCGCCAACAAAAAGTTTACCAAATTGATAAATCATAAGAGAAACAGCATAAGCAAAGGCACACATATATCCGATTGCGCCCCAGGTCCATTTAGCACTGTTCATTTCACGCTTAATAGCTCCCATTGCTGCAAAACATGGTGCGCAAAGAAGGTTAAATACCATGAATGAGAATGCTGATAAGCCGCTGCCTCCGAAAAATTCATTTCCGATTACAGCAAGACCTGCGGAGTCCCCTGCTTCAACCATACCCATAACTAAGTCTGGGTCAGCCATGGAGGAAAGGGTACCGAATACATTTACAACCTCTTCCTTAGCAACTAAGCCGAGAATTGTAGCTACAGCTGCCTGCCATGTTCCAAAGCCTAAAGGAGCAAAAATAAATGCAATACCTTGACCGAGTACATTTAAAATGGATTGCTCATCACCTGTGATGTAATGGAAGCCGCCCTCAAAGGTAAGGCTGTTAAGTGTCCAAATAACTATACTGGAAGCTAAAATTACAGTACCTGCTCTCTTAATAAAGCTCCAGCCTCTTTCTCCTGTTGCTCTTGCCACATTTCCTGCGATAGGTGCATGGTAAGGGGGAAGCTCCATAACAAATGGTGCTGGGTCTCCTGCAAATGCCTTGGTTTTCTTTAGGATGATACCAGAAACTATAACTGCGGCAACTCCAATAAAGTAAGCAGAGGTTGCAATCCAAGGACTGCCACCGAAAAGTGCAGCTGCAATAAGTCCTACGATAGGCATTTTAGCACTACATGGAATAAAACCAGTAGTCATAATTGTCATTTTTCTATCTCTGTCCTGTTCAATGGTTCTTGAAGCCATAATACCGGGAACAGCACATCCTGAAGCTACTAACATTGGAATAAAACTCTTACCAGAAAGACCAAATTTGCGGAAAACTCTGTCCATAATAAAGGCTACACGAGCCATATAGCCCACATCTTCCAAAATAGCAAGGAGCATAAATAAAATCATCATTTGAGGAACAAATCCCAGGACTGCTCCCACGCCGCCTACAATACCATCAGCCACTAAGCTAACAAGCCAATCAGCTACGCCCAATCCTGCCAAGGTGTTTGTTGTCCATGGAATAATCCATTCAGCAAAGAGGGTATCATTCATAAAGGTCGTTACCCAGTCGCCAATAGTGCCTATGGAAATGGAATATACACAGAACATAACCAAAACGAAAATAGGCAAAGCCCAAATTCTATGAGTAAGTACGCGGTCAATTTTATCAGAGGTGGTCATTTTACCACGATTTTTCTTAACATAAGAGCCCTTTAGAATTTCTGCTATGTAAACATATCTTTCGTTAGTGATAATAGATTCGGAGTCATCATCAAGTTCCTTCTCCGCTGCTTTTATATCATCCTCAATATGCTTTAAAACGCTGTCAGCTATTTTAAGCTGCTCTAAAACCTTGTCATCACGCTCGAAAATTTTAATTGCGTACCAGCGTTGCTGCTCCTCAGGGAGTGAGTGAAGTGCTGCTTCCTCGATATGAGCAATAGCGTGTTCTACTGCACCGGAGAAGGTATGGGAGGGGACAGTTTTCTTTCCCTTTGCTGTTTTTATAGCTATTTCAGCTGCATCCTCAATACCTGTGCCCTTTAAAGCGGAAATTTCGACTACTTCACATCCAAGTTGATTGGAAAGAGCCTTAATATCAATTTTGTCGCCGTTTTTTCTGACAATATCAATCATATTTACTGCGATTACAACAGGAATACCAAGTTCTGTTAGTTGAGTAGTCAAATAAAGGTTTCTTTCAAGGTTTGTGCCGTCCACTATATTTAAAATAGCGTCCGGGCGTTCGTGAACCAAATAATTTCTTGCCACAACCTCCTCCAAGGTATATGGAGAAAGGGAGTAGATACCTGGAAGGTCCATAATGACAACATCGCTGTGTCCCTTTAGTTTACCTTCCTTTTTCTCCACTGTAACACCGGGCCAGTTTCCGACATATTGATTAGAACCTGTCAGTGCGTTGAATAATGTGGTTTTACCACAGTTGGGGTTACCTGCCAGAGCAATTTTTAAATCCATTGTTAAACTCCTCTCTTGTGTTAGCTCACGCTAACCAATAAGCAATTAAAGCGCATTTAAACTATATGCTAAGATATATGTAAATATGCGAAAATATACTAAATATTATTCTATTTTTTATTTTAATTTATATTAGCTTAAACTCAAAAACAGCTATATAAACTAAAATATAATTAATCGGATAAGTTAGTATTCGCTAACCTATCTGTAAAATTTATTCAACCTCAATCATATCAGCATCATCTTTTCTGAGAGAAAGCTCATAGCCTCTGATTGTGATTTCGATAGGGTCACCCAAAGGGGCTACCTTTCTAATAAAAATTTCTGCATTTTTTGTAATGCCCATATCCATAATTCTGCGTTTTACTGCACCCTCACCGTGAAGTTTAACCACTTTAACGGTGCTGCCCACAGCACATTGTTTTAAAGTTTTCATAAAATCTCATCCCTCTTATATAAAAATTTTTTGAGCCATTTCGCCACTTATAGCAACACGGCTCTCTTTAACATTGACAATAATATTACCATCTAAATTATTTATTAAAATAACACTTCCGCCCACTACAAAGCCTAAGTTTTCCAAATGCTTTTTTACCTCTGGTTTTCCTGTTATTTTCTTTATAATGTTTTCCTCGCCTGTATTAGCAAAAGTAAGAGGCAACATAGAAATCCTTCTTTCTGTTATATTTAAGTTAGCATTATATAATTATAGTTAACTTAAGCTAACTTGTTAATATAATATAGCAAAAAGAAAATATTTTGTCAAGGAAATTTTAAAAAAATCTTACATCTTGCTTTAAATTTAATTGTATGGTATAATAAATGCTGATATTTTGATGTTGAAAGATTGAGATTTTGTATATTTTTATTGAAAGGGAGGATGGATATGAAACTTCAGGAATCGGGAGAAATGTATCTCGAAACGATTTTAATTTTGTCAGAAAGAATAGTAAATGTTCGCTCCATCGACATTGCGGATGAAATGGGTTATTCAAAGCCCAGCGTCAGCAGGGCGGTGAATTTACTGAAAAAAGACGGATATATTAATATAGATAAAAATGGATTTCTGACCTTTACAGAGATTGGCAGAGAAAAAGCTGAAAGCATTTATGCCCGTCATAAGATACTGACAAAGTTTTTGAGGATGATAGGGGTGGATGAGGCAACAGCCTTAGCTGATGCTTGTAAAATGGAACACACAATCAGCGATAAATCCTTTGAAGCCCTCAAAGCATATTTAAAGGATGTTGAAAAGTAAAAAAACTTCCTCAAGAATTAGCTTTCTTGAGGAAGTTTTTTTGATAGTATTATTTTAATTTTCCGTTTTCGTCAAATTTGTCTTTAAATGGTTTTTAGATGGCATAATCAAAGTGAAAAACCTTTAAAAATTGAAAATTACTTTTTGTCTGTGCCGTTTATTTCATTAAGCATACCGATTTTAAGGTCATAGAGCTTTTGAGAAAGGTCAACATAGTAGTTATGTGGATTTTCAAATCTTTTAACCTCATCCCAAAGAGTGTCAATTTGCTTCTTGGTGTACTGCTTAATATCAGTTATAACTGGTAAATTATAAATTTGCTTACCCTTTTCAAAAATTTTAACCAGCATAGGTCTTGCTTCAAAGTTTTCTAATGTGCATTTCTTCCATGGAGATTTAGGGTCAAAAATTGTAAGTGGCTTGTTTTCGTCAACCTTTTCGTCAAACAAGGTGATGTAGTCAGCTAATGCCTTGCCGTTTTCTTTATCAAAAAGTCTGTATACCATTTTAAAGGATGGATTGGTTATCTTTTCAACACTTTCGCTGACTTTAATTTTAGGAACAAGCTCACCATCCTTTTCCACAGCAGCTAATTTATAAACTCCACCGAAAACAGGGTCAGATTTACTTGTAATAAGATTTTCGCCCACACCGAAGAGGTCTATTTTAGCTCCTTGAATAAACAAATCTCTTATAATATATTCATCAAGGGAGTTGGAGGCAACTATTTTAACATCTTCAAAGCCTGAATCATCTAAAATTTTTCTTATCTTTTTAGAGAGATAAGAAAGGTCGCCGCTGTCAATTCTAACGCCCTTTGGTCGATAGCCCATGGGAAGTAAAACTTCATTAAATACCTTTATAGCGTTTGGTAGGCCAGATTTTAGTACATTATATGTATCTATGAGAAGCGTACAGTCATCTGGATAAATTCTCGCATATTCTGCAAAGGCCTCATATTCTGTGTCAAACATCTGAACCCAGCTGTGAGCCATTGTACCCACGGCTGTAATTTTATAATCTCTGTCTGTGATAGCACAGGCTGTGGCATCACAGCCACCGATATAAGCTGCTCTTGCCCCTAAAATCGCAGCATCATAGCTTTGAGCTCTGCGAGAACCAAATTCAAAAATCCCTCTACCACCTGCGGCTCTAACGATTCTGTTGGCCTTTGTAGCTACAAGGGATTGGTGATTAATTGTGAGCAAGGTCATAGTTTCTATAAGCTGAGCTTGTATAATAGGGCCCTTAATTACTACTATAGGTTCTCCTGGGAACATAGGTGTTCCTTCTTTTAATGCCCAGACATCACATTTAAACTCAAAGTTTCTTAGATATTCAAGGAATTTTTCTGAAAATTTGTTTCTTCCTCTTAAGTATTCTATATCCTCATCACTAAAATGTAAATTTCTGAAATATTCTACTAACTGCTCTAAGCCTGCAAAAATTGCAAAGCCTCCGTTATCAGGAATTTTTCTGAAAAACATATCAAAAACAGCTTCCTTATTCTCAAAGCCGTTTTCCAAGTATCCGTTTGCCATGGTAAGTTCGTAGAAATCCACCAGCATTGTGAGATTTCTTTCGTTTCTCATTATACTTTCCATTTTAATACTTCCTCTCAATTTTTAAAATTAAGTTTAATATTTTGTTTTTTTGAACCCATAGGTTCTCGGGTATCTATATTATAAGCTGTTATAAGAGCATATCCGTCAGTATTTGTATTTCTATTTATATCAAGGGCTTCAAAATTTATTTTTTCTATATTTTCCGAAGGCTTTATAAAATCGCTTTCTGCTATAAAATTATTATCGCCGTCATAGATTTTCACTCTAACAGCATAGATATTATCTGTGCTTAAATAAAAATCGTATTCGCCATTTTTCTTTGAAAGGCTTATATCTATTTCCGCACTTATTTTATAGTAAACAGAGTTATTATAATCGTAAGCTTCTGAATTTATAGTATTTTCGTCAAAGTAATTATTCTCACCTTTATTATAAAAAGCAATTAATCCGCCGATAATCAAAAATAGTGAAAACGCTGCAATAATAGATGCTATGATAATATTTTTTATGTGTTTGTTATTTTTTCTTTTTCTTACAGACATTTTCCACCTCTGAATTTAGCAGGATTTTAAATATAGCATAGTGATTATATCATATTTTTTTAAAATACACAATTATTCTTTATAAATTTTATAAAATGTGATAAAATATAGTTAATTAGATTTTGAAAGGTTATTTTATATATGAAAGTTTTATTTACAGCTATAAATGCTAAATTTTTACATACAAATATTGCGGTGAGATATTTAGATAAAATCTGCAAGAAAAGCGGCGAATTTGATACTTCCTATGCGGAATATACAATAAATAACAGCAAGGATATAATTTTGCAGGAGCTTGTTGAGCATTCTCCTAATGTAATAGCTTTTTCTTGCTATCTTTGGAATATAGGAATGGTTTGTGATATTACAAAATGTCTTAAAAAAATAGCACCTGATATTAAAATTATTTTCGGAGGTCCAGAGGTTTCTTTTTATGATAATTTAGATGCCTTGCCTTGCGATTATCTCATAAAAGGGGAGGGGGAAAATGTAATTTTGTCTCTTCTTATAAATATTAAAAATGGCACACAAAAAGAAAATATAATTAAAAGCGCCGAGGCCTTTGATATAAATAAGCTGCCCTTTCCCTATGAAAATGAGCTTTCTGATTTGCCAAACAGAACTCTTTATTACGAGGCATCCCGAGGCTGTCCCTTTAGATGTGCTTACTGTCTTTCTGGCTCTGAGCATGGTGTTCGTTTCAAGGATGTGGAGCTTATCAAAAGTGAGCTTAAAATTTTTATGGATGCAAAGGTTCGTCAGGTTAAATTTGTAGATAGGACTTTTAATTGTAACAAGAAAATTTGTAAGGCTATTTGGACATATATAAAAGAAAACACCAATGGAATTACCAATTTTCACTTTGAAATTTCAGCTGACCTTATTGATGATGAAATGATGGATATAATTTTATCTATGCCTAAGGGACTTATTCAGCTGGAGGTGGGAGTGCAGTCCACTAATCTTAAAACCTTAGAGGCTATAAATCGTGTAACCGATTTAGATAAGCTCTTTGCTAAAACCGATAGAATAAATGCACAGGGAAATGTTCATTTGCATTTGGATTTGATAGCGGGACTTCCTTATGAGGATATAACTTCCTTTGGTAAATCCTTTAATGATGTTTTTGCACATAAGCCCCAGCAATTACAGCTTGGTATGCTAAAGCTCCTTAAAGGCTCAACCCTTTACAGCAGGTATGAAAATTATGATATGAAATTTTGTCATTATCCCCCATATGAAATACTTTCCACTCATGTTTTGCCATATAGAGATTTATTAAAGCTAAAAAAGGTTGAGGAGGTTACAGAGTTTTTTTATAATTCAGGAAGATTTGAGGAAACACTTTATTATTTAATAGGATTTTTTCCGACAGCCTTTGACTTTTTCTTTAGTTTAGGACATTTTTACTATGAAAAAAATTATCATTTAATTCCCCTTAGCAAGGAGGGACAATATAATTGTCTTAAGCTTTTTCATGAAGAAAAAATAGGAAAAATTACTGATAAATTTAAAAATTCAGTTAGATTTGATATGATTTGCCACGAAAGACCTAAGAAAATTCCTGATTGGGTAGTGGCAGAAAAGCAGTTTTCCAGAAATGAAATGCTGGAATTTTTGCGTGATGAAAAAAATATTTCTAAGTATCTTGGTGTTTATTCAAATACAGCTCCTAAGGATATATTAGGACATATTCATATTGAGGTATTTGACTTTGATATGACTGAAAAGGGAAAGCCAGAAAAACAAACAATATTGCTTTTTGATTATAACAGAAAATGTATTTTGGGAAGAGCAAAAATAATCAAATTACAATAAATTATTAAAGAGGTGATGACTTGATTAAAAATTATAACTGGATTGCAATTTCCTATACTGTACCTGCCACACCATCTAAATATAGAGTATATGTTTGGCGAAAATTAAAGGAAATGGGAGCAGAGCCTTTAAATCAGGGCATCTCTCTGCTACCCTGCAATGAGGAAAATTATGCTAAATTACAGGCACTAAAAAATAAAATAATCTCCTTAAAAGCTGATGCAAAAATTATTTTTTTGGATTTCGATGATGAAAATGACAGCAATAGCTTAAAGGAAATTTTTAAAAAAAATACAAAGGAAGACTATAAATCCCTAATAACAGATTGCAAAAATATATTAAAGTGTATAAAAAATAAAACTAAACAATCCTCTGATATTGATAAAAAAATAAAGGAGGTAAACCGCAGCTATAAAAAGGTCAGAGAAAAACAGTTTTTCCCCGAGGAGCTGTCAAAGGAGTTAGAAAGCGACATAACTGAAATTAAAAATTCTATGAAAGACTTAAAAAATGATTTGAAAAACCTTTTTTAAACAAAAAACCGAGATTTTTAGTTAATCTCGGTTTTTTGTTTACTATTTTACATCTATTGTATCAATGGAATCCTTAATAGTTTTATCAGTGGCTTTCTTTCCGAAATTATCCACACTCATTCTATCCTTTACAGGCTCGTGGGTAAGACATCCAGCACCGCCTATACATCCGCCCTCACAGGCCATACCTTCGATGAAGTTTTCCTTTAGCACATTTTTAGATGCCTTTAAAAGGGCAATCTTACAGTCGTCAATACCATTACATACAGCGGCCTTAACCTGGAATTCGTCAGGTGAAATACCCTGCTCCTTAAACGCTTGAGCAACAGCCTCGGAAAGTCCTCCGCTTCTTGCAAAAATTCTTCCGAAGTAGGAGGCATTGTCTAATTCCTCCTCAGGAAGCTCAGCAAGCTTAATTTCACGGCTATCTATGAGTGCTTGTAATTCCTCAAAGGTGAGAACACAGTCCACTAATTTTCTAACGCTGTCCTTCTGACGCTCAGCTTTTTTTGCTGTACACGGGCCTATAAAAATAACCTTAGCTATTGGGTCATGCTCCTTTATATATTTTCCGATTTCAGCCATAGGGGAAAGGTTGTGAGAAATATTATCTCTTAAATTTGGAAAGTTCTTTTCCACATATTGTACAAAGGCAGGACAGCAGGAGCTTGTAAGAAAGCCCTTTTCCATAAGCTCACGGCTTTCCTTATCAGCAACAAGGTCAGCTCCTAAAGCGGCCTCAATTACCTTATAAAAACCGAGTTCTTTAAGTCCTGTTACCATTTGTCCTATTGTAGCGTATTTAAACTGAGTTGCTATAGCGGGAGCTACAACGGCATAAACATGGGATTTTGTGTTGTTTTCACTACTTTTTATCATATAAATAGCATCAAGTATAAAACTCTTATCTACTATTGCGCCGAAAGGGCATTGGTAAACACAAGCGCCACAGGAAATACATTTGGAATGGTCGATTTCTGCACTTTTATCAGGGCCCATATGAATAGCATTCATTTTACATGCTTTTTCGCAGGGGCGTTTTTTTGATATAATTGCTCCATATGGGCAAACACTTGCACATTTACCGCATTGTACGCATTGGTTGGGGTCAATTTTTGCATGGTGGTCCACAAAGGAAATAGCACCCTTAGGGCAATTTTCTATACATCTTCTGGCAATACAGCCACGGCAAAGGTCAGTAACCTCGTAAGCGCTAACAGGGCATTCATCACACGCTATGGGCAGAACATTTATGATGCTATTTTCCCATCTGTCACTTCCGCAGACAAGGTTAATTCTTTCCTCCACTATTGCTCTTTCCTTGTATATACAGCAACGCATAGTAGCTTCCTTGTCATCTACTATTTCTCTTGGAATATCGTAGTAAACATCCTGCAGTTTTCCGTTAAAAGCGTGTTTGGCTATGGATTTATTAACTCTATATTTTAATTGTTGTACCTGTGTATCGAATATTCTCATTTCCTTGCTCCTTAATATAATAAATATTAATTATAACCATATTATATATTATTTGTGAAAAACATTCAATAAAGCAGGTCATATATATATAACATAGAGTCATAACTATTTTATATAGCCTTGATATTTTTTTAACTTTCCTTTAGGCATACTGCCTTAATTTTAGAATAAAGTCTTTTTTGTTCACCGTAAAGTCCTGTATAACCTGAAAGCATATAGCTTGTAGCACAGATTATTGCAAAGAAAATCATACCCTTACCTCCGAAAATTTCAGCGGCTAAAAATATTGATGCAATAGGGCAATTTGTAACAGCACAAAAAATTGCCGCTATTCCTGTTGCTGCACCAAATCCGCTGTTAAGTCCGATAAAAGGTGCAGCTACACATCCAAAGGTAGCTCCAATAAAAAAGGATGGAACGATTTCTCCGCCCTTAAATCCCGCTCCTAAAGTTATAGCAGTTAGAATAATTTTTAAAATAAATGCCTCTGGCTTAGCCTCACCGCTTATAGCCTGCTGAATAATATTCATACCTGCACCGTTATAATCACGGGAGCCGATAATAAGAGTAATCAGGGCTACAATAACTCCGCCTAAAAAGCCACGGAGTATAATATTTTTTATTTTTTTAAAGCTGTGGGAGGAAAAATGTAAGCACCAACAAAATACAATGCTAAGTAAAGAGGTGAGAGCGGATAATATAATTACACGCAATATATTTAATGGTGTTACCTCTGGCATAGCGGATATTTGAAAAAACGTAGGGCTTATACCCATAAAACCCGCAATAAAATATCCTGTAACTGAAGAAATTATGCAGGGAACTAAACAGGAATAATGAATTATGCCCATACCCACAATTTCCATTGAAAAGACCGCCGCCGCAATAGGCGTTCCAAAAAGTGCTGCAAAGGAGGCACTCATACCGCACATAGTGATAATTTTAATATCCTTATCATCTAATTTAAGTAGCTTTCCAAGATATAAACCTATGCTGCTGCCAAGCTGAAGCGCCGCACCCTCTCGTCCTGATGAGCCTCCTGTAATGTGGGTTAAAACCGAGCTTATGTAAATAAGCGGTGCGGTGCGAAGTCTTATATTTTCACCCTTCAAAAGAGAAAGAATAGCAAAGTTTGTGCCTAAATCATTTTCCATATTGCTGTATTTATACATAGCGGCTATTATAATTCCTGCAAGGGGCATTAAATAAAGCATAAAATCATATTTTGAGAAAATTTCCGCCCCAAAATCCACAGCGTGATGAAAGCTCCCCGCTACAAGTCCCAATATAATCCCTGTAAAAATTCCTGTTAAACACCACTTTACATAGCCTATAAGTATTTCTGTTTTTTTTAAAAATGAATTATTCCTCACAATATACCTCCATATGATTTATAAAAATAAATTTACTGATATTATAGCTTATTTATAAAATATATCAATGAGAAAAATTATGATATTTTTTATGTAAATTTAACTAATTAAATATAACTATTATATAATAACAAATTTTAGATAAATTGCACGAATTTATGTTTATTTTTGCTTTTTTAAATAAAGTACTGGACTTATTGCATAGGATATAGTATAACATAATTGTAACATAATTTATATTATAACACTATTACATAAATATGTGCTTTTTATAATATAATTAAAATGTCATATTTACATCAAAATATTAAAAAAGGAGGTTTATACCATCTTACTTTCAGAAAGACAAAACAGTATAATAGAAATAATTAAAACTTGCGGACCTATTACAGCTGATAAAATTTCCGAGAAATTTTCGCTTTCTAAGGCAACCTTAAGGCCTGATTTGGCTATTCTTAAAAGAGCAGGTTATATTTCAGCAAAGCCAAAGGTAGGATATTATTATTCACAAAATCATGATAACGCAAATAGTATTTCAAACCCAAAGGCAGAAGCTGGAAAATGCTTTTCCAGAATGCTTGTTCACGATTGGATGGGAGTGCCTTCGGTTATTCCTCCCACAGTATCGGCCTTTGATGCCAGTGCAGAGCTTTTTATGCGTGATGTGGGAAGCCTTTTTATATCAAGTGAAGCAGAGGGCCTTATGGGAGTGGTTTCCAGAAAGGACTTGCTGAGAATCGCCATAAGCGGTTCTGATATGAAAACAATTCCGATTACTATGGTTATGTCCAGAACGCCTAATTTGGTTTTCATTTATGATAATGAATCCCTTTTTCATGCGGCAAAGCTTATGAAAATGCACGAAATAGATTCACTTCCCGTGGTTGAAAGATGTGAAACCGAGGGAAAGCATATTTTAAAGGTAATTGGCAGAATTACAAAAACTACAATAGTAAAAGCCCTGGTAAGTCTGGGCGAATAGGAGAAAATATATGATAGTATATGTATTATCTGACTCAATCGGTGAAACAGGACTTACTTTGGCGCGTTCCGTTATAAGCCAGTTCAGTTTTCCGAATTTGGAAATGAAGCGTTTTCCGTTTATAAATAACCAACAGACAATAAAATATAATATTGATATGCTGTATGAAGAGCAAGACCCTATGAAGCTTATAATTTACACATTGGTTTCACCTAAGCTTGCTGATTTTACAGCCAGATATGCTCAGAGCTTAGGCATTTGTGCTTTAGACGCTTTAACACCTTATATAAAGAAAATTAAGGATAATTTTCACATAGAACCAGCTATGAAACCGGGTATTTCACATCTTATGGATATGTCCTACAACAAGCGTGTGGAGGCTATTGAATTTGCTACTAAATATGACGATGGCAAGGACAGCAGCGGAATTAACGAGGCAGATATAGTTTTAATCGGTATTTCCCGAACCTCCAAAACTCCTATCTGTATGTATCTTGCATATCAGTCCATAAAGGCGGCAAATATTCCCTTGGTAATGGATGTAGACCCTCCTGAGGATATCTATAATTTGCCGCGATTTAAAGTAATCGGTCTTACCATAAAGCCAGAAACTCTGCAGACTATAAGAAAAAATCGTCTTAGGGAGCTGGGTGTAAGCTCTGACGCAAATTACGCTACTATGGATAGAATCCTAAAGGAAGCAGAATTTGCTGAAAAGATTATGAAAAAAATCGGATGCCCTATTATAGATGTTTCAAATAAGGCTATTGAAGAAACAGCAGGAAAAATTATGGAGATAATCCAAAAAAGTCAAATTTTAAATTAAAATTAAATAAAAGAAAGAGAGTTGGTCTAAATTGGATAAGAAATATACATACCTTTTCAGTGAAGGCAACGGCAGTATGAAAAGCCTTTTGGGCGGTAAGGGAGCTAACCTTGCAGAAATGACAAATATAGGTCTTCCTGTTCCCTACGGTCTTACAATTACCACAGAGGCTTGCAGGGATTACTTCAAAGCAGGTAAGGTACTTTCCGACAGTATGAAAGAACAAATCTGGGCTGACCTTGTAAAGGTTGAGGAAAAAATGGGCAGAAAATTTGGCGACAAGAAGAATCCACTTCTCGTTTCTGTTCGTTCAGGTGCACCTATTTCAATGCCTGGTATGATGGATACAATTTTGAACCTCGGTCTTAATGATGAAACAGTAGAAGGTCTTATTGAAGCTACAGGCAATCCAAGATTTGCTCTCGACAGCTATAGAAGATTTATTCAGATGTTCGGCGATGTAGTTATGGGTGTTGAACACTACAACTTTGAGCTTGCTATTGAAAGTGCAAAGCAGCGTCAGGGTGTTAAAATCGACAAGGACTTAAATGAAGAATCTCTCAGAGCTCTTATTGAGGAATATAAGCAAATTGTATTCAGAGAAAAGGGCGAACAATTCCCAACAGACCCTAAGGAACAGCTTATGAAGGCTGTTGAGGCTGTATTTTCCTCCTGGTATAACCCAAGAGCTGATGTTTACAGAAAGATGAACAAGATTTCCGAAGAAATAGGTACAGCTGTTAATATTCAGTGTATGGTATTTGGCAATATGGGCGATGATTCAGGTACAGGTGTTGCATTTACAAGAAACCCTGCAAATGGCGATAACCACCTTTATGGTGAATATCTTATGAACGCACAGGGCGAAGATGTTGTTGCGGGAATAAGAACACCAAACCCAATTTCTCATCTTGAAGAGGATGCTCCTGAAATTTACAAGCAATTTAAGGATATATGCAAAATTTTAGAGAATCACTACAAGGATGTACAGGATATCGAATTTACAATTCAGTCAGGTAAGCTCTTTATGCTTCAAACAAGAACAGGTAAGAGAACTGCTGCAGCTGCTGTAAAGATTGCCGTTGATATGGTAAATGAAGGCATTATTACTAAAGAAGAGGCTATTATGAGAGTTGACCCATCCTCACTCGACCAGCTTCTTCATAGACATATTGATGAAAGCAAGGAAATGGAGGTTATCGGCAAAGGACTTCCTGCATCTCCAGGTGCTGCTTGTGGTAAGATTGCCTTTAATGCTTACGAAGCACATATAAGAGCTGAAAATGGCGAAAAGGTTATTTTGGTAAGAACTGAAACTACACCTGATGATATTCAAGGCGTTATCGCATCCCAAGGTGTTCTCACAAGCCGTGGCGGTATGACAAGCCATGCTGCTGTTGTAGCAAGAGGTATGGGTAGGTGCTGTGTATGTGGCTGTGAGGCTCTTAAAATTGATGCTGCTAATAAGAAGATTACTCTTGGCGGACACACAATGGGCGAAGATGATGTTATCTCCATTGATGGCTCTACAGGTAGAATTATTTTTGGTCAGGTAGATATGATTGACCCTGTTTTGAGTGATGACTTTAAGACATTCCTCGATTGGGCTGATGAAATTGCCAGAATTAAAGTTAAGGCTAATGCAGATACACCAGCTGACGCTGAAAAATCAAGAAAATTCGGCGCTATTGGTATCGGTCTTTGCCGTACAGAACATATGTTTATGGCAAAGGATAGACTTCCTATTATTCAAAAGATGATAATGTCCGACACCTTGGAGGAAAGAGAAGCAGAACTTGCTAAGCTTCTCGTATTCCAAGAGGAAGATTTCTACGGAATTTTGAAGGCTATGGATGGCTGTGAAACTACTATCAGACTTCTTGACCCACCACTTCACGAATTCCTCCCTGATTTAGAAGAGGTTTCTGTAAAGCTCAACACACTTAAAATCACAAATGCTCCTGCTGAGGAAATTGAAGAGACAGAGGTACTTCTCGCTAAGGTAAGATCACTTCATGAATCAAATCCTATGATGGGACTTCGCGGCTGCCGTCTGGGTGTTAAATTCCCTGAAATTTACAATATGCAAGTAAGAGCAATTTTGAATGCCACAGCAAGACTTATGAAGGAAGGACTTCACCCAATGCCTGAAATCGAAATTCCACTTATTATGGATATTTCTGAGCTTCAGTACCTTAAAAAGAATGCTTTGGCTGTTGCAGAAACTGTAAGAAATGAAACAGGTGTGGATGTTCCTTGCATTATAGGCTCAATGCTGGAGCTTCCAAGAGCTTGTTTACTTGCTGATGAAATTGCAGAAGAAGCTGAATTCTTTACCTTTGGTACAAATGACCTTACACAAACAACCTTTGGATTTAGCCGTGATGACGCTGAGGGTACATTCCTTGCTCATTACACCAACGAAAAGCTCCTGCCTGATAACCCATTTGCAGTTGTAGACAGAAGAGCAGTTGGTAAGTTAGTTGAAATAGCTGTTAAGGGCGCTAAATCTAAGAAGGAAATCAGCATGGGTGTATGTGGTGAACATGGTGGTAATCCTGAATCCATTGAATTTTTTGATAGCATTGGCGTTGACTTTGTGAGCTGTTCTGCATTTAGAGTTCCGATTGCAAGACTTGCAGCAGCACAGGCTGCTGTACGCAATAAGCGCTAATAAGAAATATTAAGCAAATAACATTCCGCAAAGTTAAAATAAATTAAGGAAATGGCCGCATCATACTTATGAATGATGCGACCATTTTCTTTTTATAATTATATATTTTAAATTAATCACTATTCTTCTTAATTTGAATGATATGTACCCAGAATACTGGACACATTGATTTATGAACTAGGCAACACAGATGGATGTTTCCCTGTACTTAACAGGGGACATCCATTTTGTTTTTGCCTGGATTCTGATGTTATTATAATAATATATATATTCT
>SAMEA104404100__coassemble_2034_pt1 | contig 16262 bp, 14 predicted proteins | sample SAMEA104404100__metabat2_low_PE_056 | metagenome-assembled genome bin SAMEA104404100 (sample SAMEA104404100) | Balaenoptera acutorostrata
CTGCTGAAATTGCAGGTCTTGAAAATGCTTCCGGTGCAGATATGCGTGGATTCTGTGCAGCTCCAGCTCACACAATTATCGCTGCTGCTTCCTTGGTTGCTTCTGGCGCTTACAACTGCGTAGCAGTTACAAGTGGTGGTTGTACAGCTAAGCTCGGTATGAATGGTAAGGACCACCTCAAGAAGGGTATGCCAATTCTCGAAGATATGCTCGGCGGTTTCGCTGTAATTATCACAAAGAACGATGGCGTTAACCCAGAAATTGACCTCTCCATTTTGGGCCGTCATACTGTTGGTACAGGTTCCGCTCCACAAAATGTTATTACATCCTTGGTACAAGAACCACTCCACAGAAATGGTATGAAGATTACAGATATCGATAAGTATTCTCCAGAAATGCAGAACCCAGATATCACAAAGCCTGCTGGTGCTGGTGATGTTCCACTTGCTAACTACAAGATGATCGGTGCTCTCGCAGTTAAGAGCGGCGAACTTGATAAGGCTGGTCTTAAGGACTTCCCAACTGAACATGGTTTGGTTGGTTGGGCTCCAACACAGGGTCATATCCCATCCGGTGTTCCTTACATTGGCTTTGCTTGCGAAGATTTGATGGCAGGTAAGATTAAAAACGCTATGATTATCGGTAAGGGCTCCTTGTTCCTCGGCCGTATGACAAACTTGTTCGATGGTGTATCATTCGTTATCCATGGTAATACAGGTGCTGAAGAAGAATCTTCCGTAAGTGAAGAAGAAATCAAATCTCTCATCAGCAGCTCACTTCGTGACTTTGCAAACAGTCTTCTCTCACAGGAGGATTAGTAATATGAATAAAGTAGAAAAAATTATTGCCAATACTTTCCTCGAATTGGCAGACGGACTTGAAACAGGTTCCGTAGGAAAGAGACCAAGAATCGCTATCACAGCAATGGGTAGTGAGCATGGTGAAGAAAACGCTCTTGAAGGCGCTATTATGGCTGCTAAGCATGGCGTTGATGTTGTTCTTATCGGTTCTGTTGAACATCCAATGGTTACAACAGTTAAGGTTAAGGACGATGAAGAAGGCCATAAGGTAATGGAAGAAATGCTCAAAAACGGCGAAATTGATGGCGCTGTTACAATGCACTTCCCATTCCCAATTGGTGTTTCCACAGTTGGTCGTGTTATCACTCCTGCTAAGGGCAAGGAAATGTTCCTCGCTACAACAACAGGTACATCTTCAACAGATAGAATTGAAGGTATGATTCTTAACACAATTTATGGTATTATTGCTGCTAAGGCTTGTGGTAATCCTAACCCATCTGTTGGTATCCTCAATGTTGACGGTGCAAGACAAACAGAAACAGCTATTAAGGAACTCGCTAAGGGCGGCTATGATATTAACTGGGCAACATCCAACCGTGTTGATGGCGGTAGTGTAATGCGTGGTAATGACGTATTGCAAGGTACACCTGATGTTATGGTTTGCGATTCCCTTACAGGTAATATCGTAACAAAGATGCTTTCTTCTTTCACAACAGGTGGCGGATTTGAAGCTGCTGGTTACGGATATGGCCCTGGTATTGGACAAGATTATAACCAACTTGTTATGATTGTTTCCCGTGCTTCTGGTGCTCCTATCATTGGCAGAGCTATTGAATATGCTGCTGAGCTTGTAAAGAACAAGGTATTTGATATAGCTAAGAAGGAATTTGAAAAGGCAAATGCTGCTGGACTTAAAGAAATTTTGGAAGCTCGTAAGGCTGCTGCAAACAAGGCTGCTGCTCCTGCAGAAGAAGTTGTAGCTCCTCCAAAGGAAGTTGTTACAGGTGCTATCGCAGGTATCGAAATTATGGACCTCGATGATGCTGTTACAGCTCTCTGGAAGAACAAGATTTACGCTGAAAGCGGTATGGGTTGTACAGGTCCTGTTGTGCTTGTTTCCGAAGCAAACCTCGAAAAGTCTAAAGAAATTTTGGCTGAAGCTGGTTACCTCGGTTAATAGATAATATTTCAGTTTAATTCCCCTGATTTTTATAAAATCGGGGGAATTTTATTTTTATTATGGATGATTTGTTAAATACTATTGAATTAGTTTACATAACATTGACAACCATTTAACTATATGCTATATTAATATCTGTAATAAAACATTATAATATTACTATATAGATTGTGAGGTTTTTAAAATGAAGGCTTATGAAAGAATGCTTAAGTATCTTGTTGTTAAAACACCATGCAGTGAAGATTGCGATGAAACACCAAGTACAAAAGAACAATTTGATTTAGCAAAAATTCTTGTACAGGAGCTCAAGGATTTAGGCGTAGAGGATGTAGAACTTGATGACAAATGCTTTGTTTATGCAAAGCTTCCTGCTACAAAGGGTTATGAAAACAAAACAAAGCTCGGTTTTATTGCTCATATGGATACAGTTCCTGAATTCTGTGAAAATGAAATTAAACCAGTTATCACAGAAAATTACAATGGAGAAGACCTTAAACTCGGCGATAGTGGCAGAGTACTTAAGGTAAAGGATTTCCCACATCTCCCATCCCTCAAGGGCAGAACACTTATCACATCTGATGGTACAACAATTCTTGGCGTTGACGATAAAGCAGGTATTGCAGAAATCATCACAATGGTAGAAAGACTTAAGGAAGAAAATATTCCTCACGGTCCTATCAGAATTGCATTTACTCCTGACGAGGAGAAAGGAACAGGTGCTAATTCCTTTGATATAGAAAGATTTGATGCTGATTATGCTTATACCTTGGATGGTGATGGAGAAGGTGAAATTCAATATCAAAACTTCAACGCTTGTGAAGCAATTTTTGAAGTAAATGGCGTAAATGTTCACCCAGGTAGTGCTAAGGATGTTATGATTAACGCTGTTTTGGTTGTATCTGAAATTAACAATATGCTCCCAGCTTGTGAAACACCAAGACATACTTCTGAATACGAGGGATTTTATCATCTTTTGAGCATCCACGGAGATGAGGGCTTTGCTAAGTCCGAATACATAATTCGTGACCACGATGAACACTCCTTTAATGCAAGAAAGGCAACACTTCGTCATATTGAAAAGATTATGAACGAAAAATGGGGAGAAGGCACAGTTAAGCTCACAATTAATGATGAATACAAGAATATGGAATGCATCATCAACGACTGTATGGAGCTTATTGAAAATGCTAAGGAAGCTTGCAAGAATGCAGGTATTGAACCAAATGTATGCCCAATTCGTGGGGGCACAGACGGCTGTAAGCTTTCATTTAGAGGTCTACCATGTCCAAACATTGGTACAGGCGGTCATGGCTACCACGGTCCATTTGAACATGCAACAGTTGAAGGTATGGACAAGGCAACAGATATGACAGTTGAGCTTGTTAAAACATTTGCTAAGTAATTTTATTTGGATATGAAAAATCACCTTTCGATTTTGAAAGGTGATTTTTTTGTCTGTTTAGATTATTTAGATTCCTTTAATACTTCGAGTAAAAATCCCCACACACGTTTAACAGAAGCAATATCCATAGATTCATCAGGAGTATGGACATCCTTAAGGTCTGGACCTATAGAAATGCAGTCTAAATCCTTAATCTTTTGTGCGAACATACCACATTCAAGACCTGCGTGTATTGCTTCGATAACAGGTTCCTTACCATATTGTTTGCGGAATACTTCAATCATCATATCCTTAAGAGCGGAATCAGCCTTGTATTCCCAGCCAGGATAGTATCCATCAAATTCAGTTGTACCACCGAAGGAAGCTACAACAGCTGCAACTCTGTCAGCAAGGAAGTAAATTCTGCTGTCAACCGCGCTTCTAATTCCTGCTACCATTTTAATGCCGTCTTCTTCTGTTTTAAGTACACCTAAGTTAAGGGAAGATTCAACTAAACCCTTAATTTCCATACTCATAGCATAAATACCCTGAGGATAAGCTAAAAGTATGGAGTATGTTCTGAATGTGCTGTCATTATCAAAAGCTTTACCGCTGAAACTGCCCTTAAGAGCGGATGTAATGCTTACAGCAGGGTCAGTTACCTTGCATTCGTGAGCAACTGTTTTGAAGGTATTTTCGATAGTGTCAACAGCCTTGTCCTTATCAGCAGGGGACACAACAACCTCTGCAATACATTCTTTTGTGATTACATTATCTGCGTTACCACCATTGATTGTAATGATATTAAAGTCAACGGATTTTTTAAGCTCGTATAGAACACGACCCATAAGAATATTAGCATTAAGTCTTTCCTTGTTAATTTCACCGCCAGAGTGTCCGCCTTGAAGTCCGGAAACCTTGATTTCAAGCTTTTCACCATTAGCAATTTCAAAGGAAATAGGCATTTTGCTAATAGATGTAATACCACCTGCACAGCTTACTGTAAAAATACCCTCTTCTTCAGAGTCAAGGTTTATAAATTTCTTTCCCTCAAGCATAGAAACATCAATAGCTTCAGCTCCAAAAAGTCCTGTTTCCTCATCTGTTGTGAAAATACATTCGAGCTTTGGATGAGCAATATCATCACTGTCTAAAAGAGCCATTTCCATAGCTACAGCAATACCATTGTCAGCACCTAATGTTGTGCCGTCAGCAGTAAGAATGTTTCCGTTTAAATTAAGCTTAAGTGGGTCCTTTGCAAAATCGTGGCTTGATTCCTTTACCTTTTCGCAAACCATATCTATATGACCTTGAAGAATAATAGGCTCAGCCTTTTCATAGCCCTTAGTTGCAGCTTTAATGATGATTACATTGTTAGAGGCATCCTGAATAACCTTAAGACCTCTATCCTTACCGAATTTAACTAAATGGTCGCTTAATTGTTTTTCATTTTTTGAGCCGTGTGGAATTTGACAAATTTCTTCAAAGAAATGAAGTACTTTCTTTGGCTCTACATTTTCCAATACTGACATTGAAAAACCCCTTTCAAAAAAATATATTACCAAAAGATAGAGTAAATAAATCTTAACTATAGTATTTACACAGCCTTTTGAGTAGAATATATTATAGCATATAGTTATTAAAATAACAATATGTATAATATATATATGGATAAATTAATATAAATTCTAATTTTTTAGTGCATATTTTATAACTTTATACATTTATACATAATTTTAAACATATATTGTTGACTTGATAGATATACTATGTTATTATTGTAACAAGGGATACATTAATATTTGATTAAAAAGGGATATGAAATAAATTATATTTAGGAGGAAATTATGGCTAATAAAAAGAAAAAGTTTTCATTCCCTACTGCCATAACAGTATTGTTTATTGTCCTTGTTTTGGCAGCAGCATTAACTTATCTCGTTCCTGCCGGATTATATTCTAAAATGATATATAATTCTGACAAAAATGTATTTGAGATAACATCTCCAGCAGGTGAAATGACAGAAAAACCTGCTACTCAAGAAACACTCGATGAGCTTGGTGTTACAGGTAAATTGGATAAATTTCTTGATGGAAGTAGCTACAAGCCAGTTGCTATTCCAGGAAGCTACCAAGGGGTTGATCCCCAGCCACAGGCCGTCAAGGATACAATTATGGCACCTATTACAGGTATTTACGAAACAATAGATATTATTCTTTTCGTATTTATCCTCGGCGGTATCATCGGTGTTATTAACCATATGGGCGCATTTAGTGCAGGTATCGCAGCTTTGTCTAAGATAACAAAGGGCAGAGAATACATCCTTATTATCTTTATGACAGTTCTTATTGCAGCAGGTGGTACAACCTTTGGTCTTGCAGAAGAAACAATCGCACTTTATCCTATTATGGTACCAGTATTCCTTATGGCTGGATATGATGTAATGACATGTATTGCATCTATTTACCTCGGTTCTTGTATCGGTACAATGTTCTCCACAATTAACCCATTTTCTATCGGTGTTGCATCTAACGCAGCTGGTATTAGCATGGCTGATGGTATGGGATTTAGAGCTACAGGTCTTGTTATTGCATCTATTATCACAATTGTTTACATTTTGTTGTATGCTAAGAAGGTTAAAGCAGATCCAACTAAATCTCTTTGCTATGAACAATATGAACAGCATAAGAAGAAGTACGGATTTGAAGGCGAAACACCTAAGTTTACAGGTAGAATGAAATTGTCCCTCTCTATTTTCGGAATTACATTCGCTATCCTTATTTACGGTCTTGTTGCTCATCAGTGGTGGTTTGACAGCATGACATCACTTTTCCTCGGATGTGCAATTATTCTCGCATTTGTTTCCGGTATTCCTGAAAAAGAATATGTTGAACAATTCATCAATGGTGCAGCTGACCTTATGAGCGTTGCTCTCGTTGTAGGTGTTGCAAGAGGTGTTAATGTTATTCTTGAAAATGGATTGATTTCAGATACAATTCTTAACTTCTTCTCCAATGCAATTGCAGGAATGAACCCAATCATATTCATTATTTTGATGATGCTCGTATTTATCGTGCTCGGATTCTTTATCAACTCTTCTTCCGGTTTGGCAACATTGTCCATACCGATTATGGCACCTTTAGCTACTTCAGTAGGTGTATCAAGAGCAGCTATTATTTCTGCTTATAACTTTGGTCAAGGACTTATTTCCTTCATCACACCTACAGGTCTTATCCTTGCTACACTTGCAATGGTTGATGTACCATTCAACAAGTGGCTTAAGTTTATTATGCCTTTGATGGGTATTCTTACAGTATTCAGCCTTGGATTGTTGGTAGTTCAAGTAGTTGTTTAATCTTAGATTATATCTAAAATTAAAACAAAATCATAAATGTAAGAAACAACTAATTTATTCATATCGTAAATATTAAGGACTTTCTTAATATTTAGTATCCCAATTTTTAATCAAAACCATAAAGAAACACATCTGATATTGCGTCAGGTGTGTTTTTTATACTTTTCTAAAAAATAGGCCTTCTGAGCTTGCTAAAGCATTCATTAAGTCAATAATAGCTTTATTCGGATTATAAATAGCTAAATATAGGCTGTCGCTACTTAGGGTAATCAGAGTATTTTGCGCCTCAATAATGATATTTATATAGCTATCGTCCTTGCTGTTAAAGCAATTTATTATATTAGCTGTTAATTTATCAGGGGAAGGACTATCGTATATTCTGTCATCACTAGCAAAATGCACAGTAAAATTGTAATAACAATTTAATTTAAGCATAATATTAGTAAATTTCTCGTAAATTTTATCAATTTGCGGAGGCATTAAAAAATATTCTTCTATTTTAAAAAACTGTCCATCTGACTTTTTAGGAACCTGATTAGGTAAAAAATCAATAATATAGCAAGTACTTTCACTAAGCTCGTCAAATTTATTCCAAAATTGTTCTTCCATTTTGCACCTCGACTACTGTTATAAAATATCATTCTTCATATTGCTTTGCCAGCTCCTGAATATAATGATTTATATTCTCACTTCCATCATAAGCTCTTACCTCTTGGGCAGCCTTTAACTTATATTTATTAAGAATTTTACTTATAATTTGGAGAAGCTTTTCGTCGGAAATAATCTTAGTATTAGTATGAATTTTTACTGATAAATTATCACCACAGGGAAGAAGCTCAGCAGCATATCCTGGAAAATCATCACCTATTGGATAAAAATGATTGCCGTCATTACATCTTTTTATTTCCTCTTTTAAATTTTTTAAGGAAATATCAGAGGTATTAAATCCGATAAATCTTATATCACCGGTTTCCCATTCCAGTTCATCATGATATTCTTCAAAATACTCACCAAAAAACTGAATATTATTAGGAGGATAGGTGTAAAACTTCATATTTTGACATACTACTAAATGGAAATTCTTTAATAATTCAATCAGCAAATCAATTTGAAAGGAATTCCAAATATCAAAATCCGTCATAAATCTATCCTGATATAAGTCAATGCTTATAGTTGTAGAACCATTTTTAATAGGACTTATATGAATTCTATCCAGCTTATAAGTGCGGTTTTCAGAAGTTTTTTTCTTAAGAATTTTACTGAAAATATTTGCCATATATTTGCCCCCTGCTTACTTAGTTATTTTATCAAATTCTGTTTTAATTCTTTCAAAAGCCTCTTTAAGTACACATCTGGCACAAGGAATACATACCCGCTGACATTGCTGCCCATAAATAGGGTCATGTACAATGCCGTCCTGCAAGAAAACCCTTGCCTTATTATATATGATATCGTGGATTTCATCACCTGATAAACCATATTCGCTAAAATCAAGCCATAAGCAATATGTACCTTCAGGGCGAACTGTTTTTACTTTGGGCATATTTTCCCTTAAAAATCCGATAAGCCAATCTATGTTGTTATCCATATATTCATTAGCCTGTGAAAGCCATTCATCTCCGTTATTATATGCGGCGATTAAGCCGTATACAGCAAATGGTGAGGGGTTATGTTCTCCGAAAGCAGAAATAAATCTTTCTCGTAAAAATTTATCCTTAATGATAACATTTGAACAGCTAAGTCCTGCCATATTAAAGGTTTTATTAATAGCTGTCAGCATAATAATGTTTTCTCTTAGATTTGTTGAATTATAAATTGTATTATGCTTAATTCCGTTTCTGACAATATCACAGTGAACTTCATCGGATACTAGCAATATATTGTATTTATGGCATATTTCAGCCACCTTAGATAGCTCTTCCTTGCTCCAAACTCTACCAACGGGATTATGAGGATTTGATATAATCATAATTCTGTTTTGGGGGTCTGAGCATTTTTTCTCGATTTCATCAAAATCAAGCTCCCAATTTTGCTTTTTATCATCGAAAATAAGATGCGCATCGGTAACCTTCCTGTAACATTCATCTTCTATACATTGACTAAAATGACCATATACGGGACGGCAAAGTATTACACCATCACCTATATTTGAAAAGGTGTTTATAATTGTGCGCATAGCCTCCATAGTACCGTTAGAAAATATAATTTCCTCAGGACTTATTTCAAGCTGATGATGTCTATTAAACCAGCATATAACAGCATCATTGTATTTAGGCTCAGCACTATTTGAAGTATATCCCCACATACCAAAATCAGCTACCCTATGCATAGCGTCTATAATGGGCTGCGCGGTGCGAAAATCCATATCTGCTACAAAAAGTGGTATGAATTCTTTGTTATATTCGGGGTATAGCGCATCCATTCTATCAAATTTAATTGATGCAGTATTATATCTGTTTACGGGTGTATCAAAATCATATTTCATAGTAAAACTCCTTCATAACTTATTATATTAATTTTACCAGTAAAATATGAAATTTTCTATAATATTACAAAGAAAATAGATGGCTTATTTAACAATATTTAAAGGGGAAATTTAGATATATTAACAAATTCGGCTTGAAAATTGTATATTTCATATTTTGTAATGATTTATTAATAATTTAAACCAAAAATATTATTTGCTTTTTAATAAAAAATAATATAATATATGTGTATTGCAACAAAATGTATAAAAATTTTCACTTATATAATATAAAATGAAAATGAGAGGTAATAAATATGTATATGATTTTAGGCGGCGGAATGATGATTGGCGGTCCTATGGGCGGAATGGATATGGGAATGCACGGAGGGATGGAAAAACCGGGATTTTTAAGTATACTTCCACCCTGGCTTTCAACTATTGTTTTAATCTTAGGTGTAGTATTAGTAGGCTGGATAGTTGGAAAAATTATAGGTAAAATAGTGGGAAATCTTATTTATCCAGATCCAGAAAAAGAAAACGTATTTAATGTTAAAAAGCGCCTTGTAATAGCGGCTGTTATAATTGGTACTGTAGCTATTTCAGGTGTGGCAATTTACATATCACAAAAACCCGCTAAAGATAATTCAGTTATGGAAACCGAAAATATTATGAATGGTATGGCTGGAGTTCCACCTACAGATGGATTTTTAGAAGAAAATGATGACACAAATGCTGATAATGAGGAAACTTCCGCTGATAGTGAGGAAATTGTTATTGAGAATGAAAGCTTTGAAAGCGAAGGCTCTTCTGACGAAAATGAATCCTCATCAGAAGAAAGCGGCACAGAAAGTGCAGATGGCAGCAGCTCGGAGGAATAAAATAAAAAGCAGTATCCAATTTACTTTGGATACTGCTTAAATTTTTGATTTATGCCGTTTGAGCCTCAGGAGCTTTGCTTTCTTTATTATCAGCTTCTTGCTTGTTTTGTTCCTCATTTGAAATTTCTGTTTCCTGGTTTTCTTCAATCAATTCCTCTTCAATAGAATCCTCCTCGTTTTCATCTAGAGGATTTATCATATCGTGGTTATTAATAATTTTAAGACCGTTAATTTTTGTATCAAGACTTTCAAATAGATTAGTATTAGTAATTGTTTCCTCATTAATAATATTAAAAGCAGGGCATTCTACATTTAAAAGAGCTTTTTCTTGGGATGATATTTTATCTAATTTAGTGTAAAGACCATATAATTCGTGTTTTTTGTTATTATTAAATTCAGTATACATTTTTTGAACGAAATTAGCTCCATAATTCGCGACAATAATTGATATAATAAGCAATGGAACAATTACAGTAGGAATATGTATAAGTCTAATTCCTGAAAAGAAGTATTTGAACATTAAAAAAGGATTTTCAAATTGCTTTGACAGCAACTTTGCTATAAATGATAGATGAAGGACTATTTCAGCAAAGGGGACTAAAAAAAACAGTCCTTTTTTATTGAATAAGGTGGCAGGTAAAACTAATAACCCTGTAAATAGAATAGGAAAAAGAATGAGTATTATTAAATAATTTAAGTGATGCATAAAATCAACTCCTAAGTATCTTGATTACTATATTTAAGTTATGTTATAATAAATAGTATTCCAAATTTATTATGAAGTTGGAATACACAATTTGTCATACTGACAGTATATCATAAAAATATAATTTTGTATATAGCTATTTATTTTATTCGGAGGATAAAATATTGAATTTTAAAATTACAAGAAGAAAAATAGATAATAATCTTTATATAACCATAATAGAAAACGAAAAATTTAGACATAACAGACTTACTGTAAATTTTATAGAGGAATTAAGTGAGCAAAATGTCTGTGCTAATGCATTTATTTCACAGATGCTAAAACATGGAGGGACAGAGAATAAGGATTTTTGTCAGCTGAATCTAAAGCTAAATGATTTATATGGGGCAGAGCTTACCTCAGGTATATCTAAATATGGAAAATATCAGGTAGCGGATGTTTCTGTAATTTCATTAGATGATGAATATGCATTAAGCGATAATGAAGAGATTTTGAAAAAAAGTGCAGAAATACTATGCTCAGCAGCTTTTAACTCTATGATAAAATCAGAAAGCTTTACTGAAGGCTTTTTTAAAAATGAGCAAACCTATCTTATAGATACAATTAAATCAGCAATAAATGATAAGCAGTTTTATGCTCTTTTTAAATGTAAAGAGCAGCTATGCAAAGGAGAGCCTTATAGCATAAGCGAATACGGAAAAATCTGCGATGCAGAACAGCTTACTATATATAAGATTAGGGAAGGCTATGAAAGACTTTTAGAAAAATCCAGAATAGAAATAATGTTTGTGGGAAAAAGCTATTCCTTTTCGGTAGAGGATATTATTAAAACTAAGCTACCAAAAAGAAATGCAGAGGAATTGGAATTAAATAATAAGGTTAACATAAGAAATATCACTAATATTTTAATCGCTAAGGAAAATATGCAGCTCTCTCAGGAAAAATTAGAGATGGGTTTTGATTTTTCAGAGGTAGTGAGTGAAATCGAAAGAAATTCTATAAGGCTTTTTGCTTATATATTTGGAAATTCTCCTGATACAGGACTTTTTACCGCCATAAGGGAAAAATTAAAGCTGTGTTATTACTGTGGTGCCAGCGCAGATATTATGTCGGGGACAATGTTAGTGGAATGTGGTATCGATTCTGAAAATCACCAAAAAGCGGTTTCAGAAATTTTAAAGGAATTTAAAAAATATCAAAGAAACGGAATAACAGAGGAAGAACTTTATGAAGCTAAACTTGCTCTTATAGGAGAAATAACGGAGGTTAAAAATTTTATTAATATGACGGAAGATTGGTATATAAACCAAATTATAAGTTGTCAAATGAATTCGCCTGATGAGCAAATTGAAAATATAAATAAAATAGATACAAAAGATGTGCTGAATGCAATTAGGAAGCTTAAATATGTTTCACTATTTGCACTTGACTAATCAAAAAGGAGAAGAATTGGAAAACTATATAAAAAATGATAAATTAGCTGAGGGTTATTATAAAATTAAGCATAATAGCGGCTTAACAATGCTATTATATCCCAAGGAAAACTATACTTCCTCATTTGTAATGCTTTCTGTAAAATTTGGAGCTATAGATACAAGCTTTGAGGCAGAAGGAAAAGCTTATAAAATCCCATTAGGTACGGCTCATTTTTTAGAGCATAAAGCACTTTGCTCGGATGATGACGACGCCTTTGCAGTAATGTCCTCGTATGGAGCTGATGCCAATGCCTTTACATCGGCAGAAAAAACCGCATTTTATTTTAGTAGTATAAATAATATAGAAGAATGCTTAGAAATTATGCTGAAAAAAATAAAGGAATGCAATCACAGCAAGGAAAGCATAGATAGGGAAAGAGAGATTATTTCCCAGGAAATTAAAATGTCCGAGGACGAATGTGACTGGATATGCTATCAAAATTTGCTTAAAGCTATGTACCACGATTCTGTTATTAGCTCTGAAATAGCGGGAACAGCCAAAAGTATAGAAAAAATAAATTTACAAACTCTTAAAGAATGCTACAAATATTTTTATAATCCAAGTAATATGATTTTAGCGGCAGCAGGAAATATAGATTGCGAAAAAATAAAAGCAGTAGTGGATAGGGTATTTGATAAGACCTGTGATTTACCTGTAAAAAAAATATACGCAAAGGAACCAAATGAAGTTAAATATCACTATATAGAAATAAATCAGCCTGTATCCACACCAATATTTAATTTAGGTTTCAAAATAAAAGAAAAAGAACAGGCAAATATTAGAAATATAATTTTAGATGAAATGTTAATAGAGATAATAGCAGGAGATACTACATATTTCTATAAGGATATGTACGATAGAGGTATTATAAACTCAACCTTTTGTGCTGATACATTTAACTGTAGAGGACTTTCCGCTATTGTTTTCGAGGGGGAATCCCGTTTCCCAGCTAAGGTTATGGATTTAATGTGTAAAAGAATTAGACATTTACAGGAAAATGGCATTGATAAAGAGAACTTTATCGGATATGTAAAAGCAGCTTATGGTAAATATATAGGCGTATTTTCATCTGCGGAGGCTATAGTAAATGCACTTTTATATTTTGAAAGGATAGGCGGATGCCTTTATGATGTACCGAATATTTTATCAAGCATCACCGTTAAGGAGGCGGAGGAAAGACTGAGAAATGTTATTTCTACGGAGGATGTAGTATTATCGGTAATAAACACAAAACAGGAGGAAAAATAATATGACAGAAGTTTTAAAATTTCCAGGATTGGGAATACAATTTAACATCAACAGAGTAGCCTTTTCATTTGGCCCTTTTACAGTGTATTGGTATGGTATAATGATTGCCACAGGGCTTGTTTTAGCTGTGCTGTATGCAAATAAAAGAGCTTCCGAATTTGGTATAAATAAAGATAAGCTTATGGATATAATACTGATAGGCACAATAGGAAGTATTATTGGAGCAAGAGCATATTTTGTAGCCTTTTCATGGGATAAGTATAAGGATGATTTATTATCCATATTTAAAATATGGGAGGGTGGTATAGCAATTTACGGAGCGATTATAGGGGCGCTGCTTTTCGGACTTATAGCCGCTAAGAAAAAGGGTGTGAAATGCTTAGCACTTACTGACCTTGCTCTTCCTTGCTTTCTTTTGGGACAGGGCATTGGAAGATGGGGAAATTTCTTTAACATAGAAGCCTTCGGCTCAAATACTACCTTGCCCTGGGGTATGACAAGCGACGGAATTGTTATGTATTTGCAAAGACATCAGGCAGAACTTGCCGAAATAGGCGTAACAGTTGACCCTAATATGCCTGTTCATCCTACTTTCTTATACGAATCTATTTGGTGCTTAATTGGATTTGTTATTATTGCATTTTACGCAAAGCACAGAAAATTTGATGGAGAGCTTACTCTACTTTATGCGATTTGGTATGGCGCAGAGAGATTTATAGTTGAAGGACTTAGAACAGACAGCTTAATGTGGGGAAAAGTAAGGGTTTCACAAGCACTTGCTCTTGTAACAGTTATCATATCCTTAGGTATTTACATTTATATTATATATAACAGTAAGAAAAAAGGCATAAGCCTAATGCCTTATGGCCATACTCCTGAAGGTGCAAAGGAAAATCTTGCTAAAGTAAATGAAAACAATACTGATAGCCAGAATGAAATTGCTGAAAGCCTTGAAACAAAGGAAACAGAAGAAATAATAAGTATGGGAAATGATACAGAAGATGAAACTGAAAAAAATGTGGGTGATGAAGAACAGAAATAACTGTTTCCTAATTTGCTAAAACTTCATAAAATGTCAGGTTATACGCAATATATCCAAAAAATATCACATAATAATTATCCTTTATAAGCATTTTTTAAATTTTAGTCAATAGAGAGAAAAAAACATAAAAAAATTGTATATAATTAAAAAAATGCTATTGACAAAACAGCATATATAATGTAAAATAATAACTCGGGTAGTGCTATATCCCAAATATTAATTCAACATGTAACAATTAGAAATTTTTGTTGCAAAATTTATCATTATTGTAAGGAGGTGCGACATGCCAACCTTTAACCAACTTGTAAGAAAAGGCAGAGAAGTTTCTTCAAAGAAATCTGCTTCTCCAGCTCTTCAAAGAGGATGGAACTCTATTAAGAGAGAAGCTACAGACAATTCATCACCACAAAAAAGAGGTGTTTGTACTGCAATCAGAACACTTACACCTAAAAAACCTAACTCAGCTTTGAGAAAAGTTGCCAGAGTTAGACTTACAAACGGAATGGAAGCCACAGCTTATATTCCAGGCGTAGGACACAACTTGCAGGAACACAGTGTTGTTCTTATTCGTGGAGGACGTACAAAGGACCTTCCTGGTGTTCGTTATCACATTATCCGTGGTACACTCGATACACAGGGAGTTGCTAAGAGAATGCAAGCCCGTTCTAAATACGGTGCTAAACGTCCAAAGGCTGGGGCTGCGAAATAGTAAAACTCTTTACAGTTAAATAACTAATTGTCACTCGTGTAGATGAATTTAATATACATTTAATATAGATATAAAAATCTCTGCATGGTGCCAACGAGAGTTTTTCCTTTCGAGTACCTATGATATCATTAAAATATTTATGAAGGAGGGAAGCGAAGTGCCAAGAAGAGGTCGTATTGCAAAACGCGATGTTTTGCCAGATCCGCTGTACAATTCCAAGATGGTAACTCGTCTTATTAATAATGTAATGCTCGACGGTAAGAAGGGCGTTTCTCAAAGAATTGTTTACGGTGCATTCGATATTATCAAAGAAAAGACAGGTAAGGATCCATTGGAGGCATTTGAAGAAGCAATGGAAAATGTTATGCCACAATTGGAAGTTAAGGCTCGCCGTGTAGGTGGTGCTACTTACCAAGTTCCTATGGAAGTAAGACAAGAAAGACGCGAAACATTGGGTCTTAGATGGATTACAACTTACTCCAGAGCTCGTGGTGAAAAGACCATGAAGGAAAGATTAGCAGGCGAAATCATGGATGCTATCAACGAACAAGGTGGAGCATTCAAGAAACGTGAAGATACTCACAAGATGGCTGAAGCTAATAAGGCATTTGCTCATTACAGATGGTAATATAACCACTCTGGTAATGGAGGATGCAGTTTATATATGGATTGCATCCATGCATTGTCGTGAGAATACAAATGTTTTGCCGAATAATCGGCTGGAAGTTATAATTTTAAGGAGGACACTATGCCAAGAGACGTCTCAATTGAAGAAACTCGAAATATAGGCATAATGGCTCACATTGACGCAGGTAAAACTACTACCACCGAGCGTATCCTGTTCTACACAGGCGTTAACTACAAAATCGGTGAAACACATGATGGTAGTGCGACAATGGACTGGATGAGCCAGGAGCAAGAAAGAGGTATTACAATTACTTCTGCTGCTACAACAGCACACTGGAAGGGTCGTCGTATCAACATTATCGACACCCCAGGACACGTTGACTTCACAGTTGAAG
>SAMEA104404100__coassemble_2128_pt1 | contig 15822 bp, 18 predicted proteins | sample SAMEA104404100__metabat2_low_PE_056 | metagenome-assembled genome bin SAMEA104404100 (sample SAMEA104404100) | Balaenoptera acutorostrata
TATTTTTACTGCTTAATTCTTATACCACAGGTTTAAGTGCTTCTGTAATGGAATATTTACTGGGTGTAACTGCTGCAAGGGAACATGGGGGCACTGTTTCCTCCTCTGAAATCGGTCTTCCTGTTAAGGTAAGTGGCTACACACTTCCATGCGGAAGTACAGCAATTTGGAGAGGTGAGCAAATTGGTGAATAAATTAATAGACGCTAAGAAAATAGCTTTTGCCTATGTTGATGAGGATGGCAAAAGCATAGATGTTTTTAAAAATCTCTCGATAGATATAAAAGAGGGAGAATTAGTGGCAATTTTAGGGCATAATGGCTCAGGTAAATCCACATTAGCAAAGCATTTTAACGCTATTTTAATTCCCAACGAGGGAGAATGTATAGTTGCAGGATTTAACACTAAGGATGAGGATTCCATATATGACATAAGACAAAATGTAGGTATGGTGTTTCAAAATCCCGATAACCAAATCGTGGCTACTGTGGTAGAAGAAGATGTGGCCTTTGCTCTGGAAAATATGGGAGTTCCCTCCGCAGAAATCAGACAGCGTGTGGATGAATCCTTAGAGGCTGTTCGTATGGAAAAATATAAGCTTCACGCTCCTCACAGGCTTTCAGGAGGTCAGAAGCAGAGAATAGCCATAGCGGGAGTTATTGCTATGCGCCCTAAATGTATAATTATGGACGAGCCTACGGCTATGCTTGACCCACGGGGTAGAAAAGAGGTTATGGAAACCATAAAAATGCTCCGTGAAAAATATCACATTACTGTGGTTATAATCACTCACTATATGGATGAGGCGGCACAATGTGATAGAGTAGTGGTAATAGATAAGGGAAAAATCCTTTATAACGCTACTCCTAAGGAAGTATTTTCCCATGTGGATGAAATAAAAAAGGTAGGACTTGATGTGCCACAGGCGACAGAACTTGTTTATGAGCTTAAAAAAGCAGGAGTAAGGGTTCACGGTGATATTATTACAGAAGAAGAATGTGTAGAGGAATTAGCTAAGCTTTTGAGCTAATTTATAGGAGGCCTTTAAAAAAATGGCAGTTATAAAAACAGAGGGACTTACCCATATTTATTCAGCGGGTACTCCCTTTCAAAAAATAGCAATAGAAAATGTAAACCTCGAAATTGAAGAGGGAGAATTTATAGGTTTAATCGGGCATACAGGTTCGGGAAAATCCACATTAATTCAGCATTTAAACGGACTTTTAGAGCCTACTGAGGGTAAAATTTATATAGACGGCGAGGATATGTGGGCGGATAAATCTAAAATAAGAGATTTTAGGTTTAAGGTGGGACTTGTGTTCCAATACCCTGAATATCAGCTTTTTGAGGAAACTGTATATAAGGATATTTCCTTTGGCCCTAAGAATATGGGGCTTTCCGATGATGAAATTAAAAAGAGAGTTATGGAATCCGCAAAAGCTGTAGGACTTGCTCCAGAGCTTATGGATAAATCTCCCTTTGAGCTTTCAGGTGGTCAAAAAAGGCGTGTTGCCATAGCAGGTGTGTTAGCTATGGAGCCAAGAGTTCTTATTTTAGATGAGCCAACAGCAGGACTTGACCCCTACGGCAGAGAGGTTATATTAAATCTTATAAAGAAATATCACGAGGAAAAGCACAAAACTATTATTTGGGTTTCTCACAGTATGGAGGATATCGCCAGATTTGCAGAAAAGGTTTTAGTTATGAATGAATCAAAGGTATTTTCCTTTGGCACAGTAGAGGAGGTTTTCAAAAATAATAAAGAAATTGAAAACATCGGTCTTTCCATACCTCAGATTACTAAGATTTGCAGAAGCCTTGCAGAAAAAGGTTTTGATATAGACAGCGGTATTTTTAATGTTGAGTCCGCAAAGGACAGCATTTTAAACTTACTTAAGAAAAAGGAGGGTTAAATTATGCTTAAAGATATAACCATAGGTCAATATTTCCCGGGTACATCTCCAATGCATAAAATGGACCCAAGAATGAAAATTTCACTTACTTTTCTTTATATTATCGCACTTTTTATGGCAAAAAATATTGCGGCGGTGGGTTTTGGAGCGGCATTTGTAGTTATTTGCTATCTTATTTCCAAGATACCGCTTAATATGATTGTAAAGAGCTTAAAGCCTATTATTCCAATAGTTATTTTCACATCCATACTTAATATGTTCTTTGTGGAAAGCGGAGATTTAATAGTTGATTGGGGTTTTATTCATATTTACCGTGATGGTATTGTAATTTCAATACTTATGTCCATAAGAATTATCTGTCTTATAGCAGGTACGGGACTTTTAACCTATACCACATCACCGATTTCTCTCACAGACGGCATAGAAAGACTACTTTCGCCTTTAAAGAAAATTAAGGTGCCTGTACATGAAATAGCTATGATGATGACTATTGCCCTTAGATTTATCCCTACTCTTATAGAGGAAACCGAGAAAATTATGTCTGCTCAAAAGGCGAGAGGTGCAGATTTGGAATCAGGCAGTATAATGGATAGAGCAAAAGCACTTATTCCTATACTTATACCTCTTTTTATATCTTCATTCAGAAGAGCAGATGAATTAGCTCTTGCTATGGAGTGCAGATGCTATCGAGGGGGAGAGGGCAGAACCCGTATGAAGATATTAAAATTTACTCCTGTGGATTTTATTGCATTAGCTTTGGTAATTTTATTTATGGCGGGTGTATGGGTATTTAATTCTGCACTTCCAACGGTTATGTAATATGAGAAATATACTTATTAAAATTGCCTATTGTGGAGCTAATTACTGTGGCTTCCAGGTACAAAAGGATAAGCCTACCGTGGCAGGAAAATTGCAGGATGCCATTGAGGCGGTTTTTCACGAGAGATATGATATAAAGGGCTGCTCCAGAACAGATTCAGGTGTTCATGCAAGGGATTTTGCGGTATCTTTTAAATGTGATGGGAAAATCCCCTGTGATAAAATTATAAATGCACTAAATGTCCATTTGCCCTCGGATATAGTTGTAAAGGAATGTGAAGAGGTTTCAGAGGATTTTCACGCAAGATATTACAGCAAGGGCAAACGCTATGTATATTTAATTCACAACAGCAATATAAGAGACCCTTTTTTAGATAAAAAATGCCTTGAATACAAATATAAGCTCGATGAAAAGATAATGGATGAGGCGGCAAGACATTTTGAGGGAACTTATGATTTTACTGCTTTTTGTAGTGCGGGTAGCTCGGTAAAGGATTTTGTTAGAACTATATACTCTGCCCGTGTAATTCGTCAGGGGGATATGGTCAAATTTATTGTGGAGGGAGATGGTTTTCTCTACAATATGGTTAGAATTATGGTGGGAACACTACTTAGCGTATCTATGGGTAAGATAGCCCCTGATGAAATAGCTGATATAATTAAATCAAAGGACAGAAGTTATGCAGGTAAAACCGTAGAACCTCAGGGACTTTATTTAGATAAGGTTTTTTATTAAAAATATATGCAGCCAGGTTGTCATATTGCGGCGGTGAATTTATTAATTAAAAGGGTAAAGAAAGTATTATATAATGTTTTCTTTAAAAAGGAGGAAAATTATTGGGACAGATAGAGGATTTAAAAAAAGCCAGAAAAGCAAGAGCCAGAAAAAGAGCTATTCGACATTTTATAGTTTTAATATTCTTGTTCATAATAATTTTCATTTTCTATTTGCTTTTTGATAAAATAAAGGATTTTGATATAAAAACCCGTGTAAATGATATTATGATTTCTATGGGCACGGGGCCTGGATATCCTACGGCTATTTCAGGCAGAGAGCCTATTAAATTTTATCAGGTTTCTGGTATGCCTGCTATTTTAAATGACAGCAATAACTATGTATACAATACAAAGGGAAAGACAATTAGCAATATTCCCCATGGCTTTAATATACCAGTGGCAGAAGCTAAAAACGGAAAAATTCTGCTCTATGACTTAGGGGGACAAAGATTACAAATACATTCACTTAGTAAAAAAATCATTGATTTGGAATTTGACCAAAGTATTATAAATGCTGATATAAGCGAAAGCGGAAGCTTTGCTGTGGCAACAAGCTCAGATAATTATGTGGGAGAGGTATCTGTTTTTAACGAAAAAGGGAAAAATGTTTATATTTGGTCATCAGCACATAATGTTATAACGGATATAAGTATTTCTCCAAAGGGTGATTATCTTGCGGTTGCTACAATAAATGCCCAGTCTGGAGATGCTTTTTCCTGTTTGTATATTTTCAAAATAGATACACAAACATATAAAAAAATAGAATTTAAAAATGAATATCCCTTAAGTGTAAAATTCAGAAAAAATAATGAGGTTACTTTTATTACAGATAAGTCAATAAAATCCTTTACAAATTCTGGAAGGTCTATTGGCAGCTACGATTTCAGCGATAAAATTTTAGTTAATTTTTATGATGAAAATATAAATACAGCCTTGGTTTTATCTGAGCATGGTAAAAAATCAGAATTTATTATAGTGCAGCTTAATAATAAATGTGAGGCTTTATCAGAGTATAAATTAAACAAAGAGGTTTTTGATATTATAACTGATGAAAAGGGCTGCTGTATAGCTTGTGAGGACAGCACGATTTTTATTGATATAGGAGGAGAGGTTACTGATACAGTAGATACTCCATGGATTAAAAAGCTTATGGTTACAGGAGATAGGCTTTACTACACCACTCATGATGAAATTTATAAAATAAATGGAGTAAAGAGAAATCAGCAGCAAAAAGGGGTGAATTCTAATGCTTAATGCATTTACAATAGATTTAATAACAGTTTTTATAATATGCTTATTTGCTTTTTTTGCAGCTAAAAAAGGCTTTGCCGAATCAGTTATTTCTTTTTTTGGCTGGCTTATATCGCTTTTGGCAGCAGTAATTATAAGCCGTGCAGGAGCCCTATTTATTTATGAGGTTATACTTAAGCATCGCCTTTTAGATTTTATATCAACAGCTGTTGCAAATTCTGATAATAGTGCGATTATAGCAGAGAGCTTAAATGAAATGCTTGCCACATTGCCACAGTTTATGGTTAATATGATGGAATTTGAAACAGGCGGTGTGGGGATAGAGCTTAATAATCTTATAACAGAAAATTCTAATGCTATTTCTGAGGCTATAATGATGTTTGTAGCGCCTATTATAAAAACAGCTCTCCGCGGAATTATATTTATAGTAGTTTTTGTTATTTGTAAAATTGTGGTAAAAATTATATCCTCAGTTTTTAAGTTGGTTAAAAAATTGCCTTTATTAGGCTCACTTGATGGACTGGCGGGATTTGTTTTTGGTACACTTAAAGGAATTATTGTTATGTATATTATTGGGAATATACTTATGTTTGCCATAAAGGCTACAAATAATACCCTTAATTTTATATCTCTTGAAAGTGTATCACAGACTAAGGTATTTAGTACTTTGGTTTCGCTGGGAAAATTAATGGGAATATAAATTCTTATTAAAGCTAATCTAAATTTCGGAGGAAATATTAATGAATATTCCAAATATTATAACAATAATAAGGATTATACTTATACCATTGTTTTCATATAAATTTTTGACAGCACAAAATGTAAATGATTTTGTCATATCTGCAGGAATTTTAGCAGCATCGGGAATAAGCGATATGTTAGATGGATATATTGCCAGAAAATATAATATGATTACACAATTAGGTAAGGTTCTTGACCCAGCAGCAGATAAGCTTACACTTTTTGCAGTTTGTATTTGCTTTTGTATAAGAAAGCCTAATATGTGGATTTTGTTTGCACTTTTAATGGTAAAGGATATAGTTATTATGATAGCATCGTTATTCTTAATGAATAAGCAAATAAAGCTTGATGGTTCACGCTGGTTTGGAAAGGTTTATACCATACTTTTTTATATAATAATGCTGACATTAGTTATAAATAACAGTATTAGTGATAAGCTTAGTATGCTGTTACTGGGTATTTTGCTTATTATGACTATCGGATGCTTTGTACTTTACATACCTGTATTCTTTAAGTTAAAAAACGGAAATAATGATTAATTTTGGTGAATATAATTAAAAAGTATTATTTTTTTAATATTAAGTTCACACTAATGAGTTAGTATATAAATGTAATTTTATATAGTGAATTTATGTTTTAAATATAAATGGAGGAAATAAATTATGGAAATGATGTGTTCCAGGTGTAAAAAAAGAATGGCTGTAATTTTTATGAGCCATCTTGAAAATGGCAAAACCGTAAATGAAGGTCTTTGTCTTCAATGCGCCAAAGAACTGGGTATTCCCCAAGTTAAAGAGCTTATAGATAAAATGGGAATATCTGATGAGGATATAGAAAATATGAGCGAACAAATGATGGATATTATGGGGGATGAGGAAGGATTTGAAATGGGCGGAGCTCAGCCTTTCCCATTTTTGCAGAATTTGTTCGGCGGTGATTCAATAGCTCCTAAGGAAACTGTGGATGAGGCTGACACAGACAACAAGGATAAAAATAAATCAAAGACTAAGAAAAAGCCAAAGAGAAAATATTTAGATAGTTATTGCACAGATTTAACTCTTAAGGCTGAAAACAATGAAATTGATAATATAGTTGGCAGAGAAGAGGAAATTTACCGTGTAATGCAAATACTTAATCGCCGTTCTAAGAATAATCCTTGCTTAATCGGTGAGCCTGGTGTCGGTAAAACTGCTATTGCCGAGGGTATTGCTCAAAAGCTTGCCACTAAGGATGTACCACCAAGACTTGCTGAAAAGCGCCTATATATGCTTGACTTAACAGCTATGGTGGCAGGTACTCAGTTTAGAGGTCAGTTTGAAAGCCGTGTAAAGGGACTTATTGAGGATATTAAGGCAGAGGGAAATGTAATTCTCTTTATAGATGAGGTGCATAACCTTGTGGGAGCAGGAGATTCAGAGGGTTCTATGAATGCTGCTAATATTTTAAAGCCTGCACTTTCCAGAGGAGAAATTCAGGTAATCGGAGCTACAACATTTACAGAATATAGAAAGAATATCGAAAAAGATGCAGCATTGGAAAGAAGATTTCAGCCTGTTAAGGTAAACGAGCCATCCATAGCTGATTCTATTGAGGTAATTAAGGGTATTAAAAAATACTATGAAAATTACCACAGAGTAAAGGTAAGCGACGAAATTGCCCGTCAAACAGTTATTTTAAGTGAGAGATATATTACAGATAGATTTTTACCCGATAAGGCCATAGACCTTTTGGATGAGGCATGTTCCTGCTGTACCTTGGCAAATAAGGAATTAGCTGAATTTGATAAGCTTAATACTAAGCTTAAGGCTCTCACCTCAGATATTGAAGAACGCGAAAGAACTAACGACAGCGATTATGAAAAATTAGCTGAGCTTCGCGGTGAAAAATTAAAGCTTTCTGAGGAAATAAAGGCAGTTGAAACTATGGCCCTTGATAGAGAGGTTACTGTGGATGATTTAGCGCGAGTTATTGAGCTTTGGACAGGAATTCCCGCTGGTAAAATTAAGACCAGTGAGCTTACTAAGGTAGCTAAAATCGGAGATAAAATTAAAGAAAAAATTATAGGTCAGGATGAGGCTGTGCATTTAGTTGCAAAATCTGTGCTTCGCTCCAGAGTTTCTATTAGTGCAAAAAAACGCCCAGCATCATTTATATTTGTAGGTCCAACAGGCGTTGGTAAAACAGAACTTGCAAAGGTACTTTCTTCTGAACTTTTTGACGATGCTGACCCACTTATAAGACTTGATATGTCCGAATTTATGGAGAAACATTCAGTATCCAGAATTGTAGGTTCACCTCCAGGATATGTTGGCTATGATGAAGCAGGACAGCTTACAGAAAAAATCCGCCGTCGTCCTTATTCAGTAGTGCTTTTTGATGAAATAGAAAAGGCTCACCCAGATGTACTTAATATTCTTTTGCAGATTTTAGATGAGGGCAAAATTACAGATGCTCACGGCAGAGTGGTTTCCTTTGAAAATACTGTAATTATTATGACATCTAATGCTGGAAGTAATATAAGAGAAAATGTACTGGGATTTGACCAAAAGCCTGAACAGCAAAATAAGGACAGAATTATGGGAGCCTTAAGAGAATTTTTACGCCCTGAATTTATCGCAAGAGTTGATGAAATTGTAGTATTCCGTCCACTTGATGAGGATAATTACAAGAAAATTACTGAGCTTTTATTCGATGAATTTAAGATATCCCTTAAGGATAAGGGCTCTGAGCTTATATGGAGCGAGGAAGCTGTTTCCTATGTTGCACATAAGGCATTTGGCGATAAGACAGGTGCAAGAGCTATTCGCCGTATTGTACGCAAGGAAATTGAAGATGCAATTTGTATGAAGCTTGTGGAAAACGGTGGAACTACACCAGAAACAATAAGTGTAGATGTAAACGAAAATCAAATAATTATTAAGTAAAATTAATCAGCAATTCGTTTTTGAATTGCCGATTTTTAAAATAAAGTGAGAGATAAAATGAAAAAAACATTTATTGGCGTACTAATAATTTTTGGTCTGTGTCTTAGCTTTATTGGAGGCAAGTATTACAGCGATAGGCAAAATATAAATGCAAAAAATCAGCGCTGCAATACATATATTAGCTTTGCCATAGATAATATTGAAGAATTAAAATCAAATGATGAGGAGGATATTTTAAGAAATATAATTTCTGATATTTATGCTGCCAGGGAATATACAACAAATAATGAACTGTATTTAGCTCTATATGAGCTTTGGAATGCTCTTGTTTTTGATGGAGATAACCTTAGTGGCAGGGAGGATGAGTTAATAAATGCACTCAAGGGTTATAAGGAAAATCCCATGCTTATTAAAGATATAGCTTTAAGTATGAGGTCTCATTCATAGATTTAATATATACCAAAAGAAAATCCCTAACGGATTTAAAATTCGTTAGGGATTTGTTATTTTAATTTTTTTCTGCTGCTACGGCAAGTCTTACCTTAGCGCGTTTTTTACGAGCTTTTAGAATTTTGATTTGTTCTTTATTGTCGGAGCCCTCTGCAAGCTTGCTTTCAGCGCCATCAAGAGCTTTTTGAGCTCTTTCAGTATCAATATCCTCTGCCCATTCAAAGGTGGTGCAAACCAAGGTAGTATTTTCTTTTCCGACTTTAATAAATCCTTCGCTGGCAGCTCCAAATTTATTTTTGCCGTCAATTTTAATTTTAACCTTGCCTGAGTCAACAGCAGTTACATATCCGATGTGATTTTTTAAAATACCGACATCTCCGTTTAAAGTACGCAAAATAATACTTTCAACCTCGCCGTCATATTTTAGTCCCTCGGGTGTAACTATTTGAAGGTGAAATTCAGCCATAGCTTATTCTCCCTTCTTTGCCTTCTCTATAACATCATCAATAGTGCCGGCAAAAAGGAATGCAGATTCAGGCAAATCATCATATTTACCTTCAATAATTTCCTTAAAGCCTCTGATTGTTTCTTTAATAGGAACATATTTACCGGGTGTGCCAGTAAATGCTTCTGCAACGGAGAATGGCTGAGAAAGGAAACGCTGAATCTTTCTTGCTCTGTTTACTGTCAGCTTATCTTCATCGGAGAGTTCATCCATACCCAAAATAGCGATAATATCCTGAAGCTCAGTATATCTTTGGAGTATTGTTTGAACAGCTCTGGCAACCTTGTAGTGTTCTTCACCTACAATTTCCGGTGTCAGAATGGTAGATGATGAGTCAAGAGGGTCAACTGCTGGGTAAATACCCAAGGATGCAATCTGTCTTGACAAAACTGTTTTTGCGTCAAGGTGTGCAAAGGTTGTAGCAGGAGCAGGGTCTGTAAGGTCATCGGCAGGTACATAAACAGCCTGAACGGATGTGATAGAGCCTTTCTTTGTGGAAGTAATTCTTTCCTGCAAAGCACCCATTTCTGTAGCCAAGGTAGGCTGATAACCAACGGCAGATGGCATACGGCCAAGAAGTGCAGAAACCTCTGAACCTGCCTGTGTAAATCTGAATATATTGTCGATAAACAGAAGTACATCCTGTCCTTCTTTATCTCTAAAGTACTCTGCCATAGTAAGCCCTGACAAAGCAACTCTCATTCTTGCTCCTGGTGGCTCATTCATTTGACCGTAAACAAGAGCGGTCTTGTTGAGAACCCCAGATTCCATCATTTCGTAGTAAAGGTCGTTACCCTCACGAGTTCTTTCACCTACGCCAGCAAATACGGATAAACCACCATGCTCTTTAGCGATGTTGTGGATAAGCTCCTGAATAAGAACTGTTTTACCAACACCAGCACCACCGAACAAACCGATTTTACCGCCCTTAACATAAGGTGCAATAAGGTCAACAACCTTAATACCTGTTTCGAGAATTTCGCTGGCAGATTGCTGTTCCTCAAAGGAAGGAGCAGGTCTGTGAATAGGCCATCTTTCTTCTGTAACAGGTGTGGGCTTATTATCAACAGCTTCACCAAGGAGGTTGAAAATTCTACCCAATGTTTCATTACCAACAGGTACTGTAATAGGAGCACCTGTGTCTATTGCCTTTGTTCCTCTAATCAAGCCATCTGTGGAGCTCATAGCAACACATCTGACAATATCGTCGCCGATATGCTGTGCAACCTCGGCTACAAGTTTTTTGCCGTTATTGTCAATTTCAATGGCATTAAGCAGATTAGGCAGTTTACCTGCGGCAAATTTAATGTCCAGTACAGGTCCTACAATAGTAACGACTGTACCAATATTTTGCTCGTTCATCTGCATATCTCCTTATATAGTATTAATAGCAAAATTAGCTTTATATTCAAAAATTACTGTAATGCTTGAGCACCACTTACGATTTCGGTAATTTCTTGAGTAATGGCAGCCTGTCTTGCTCTGTTAAATTTAAGGTTTAAATCCTCTATAATAGCATCAGCGTTGTCGCTGGCATTTTCCATAGCAGTTCTTCTTGCACCTTGTTCAGATGCGTAAGATTCAACCACAGAACCGTAAATTTCTCCGCCGAGATACTGAGGTACTATTCTTGCGAACACATCATTGGCAGATGGTTCAAATTCAGTTGTAGACATGGATTTTACATCAATATCCAAATCATCAGCTAAATCGTAGAATTTAAGTGGGAGAACCTTTCTCATTTGAGGCTCTTGACTTAAAACAGAGATGAATTTTGTATAAGCTATGTAAAGCTCATCAATTTCGCCTGTTTCAAAAAGGTTTGCTGCCATTTGAGCAATTTCATTTGTTTCATCAAGACCTAATTCCTCAACAGTAGCAAAGCCTGTGTTATAAACTTCAAATCCACGCTTTGCGTAAAATTCGCCTACTTTTTTACCTACTGGAATAATAATAGTATCTTTTTCCTGAGCCTTGGCAAGGGCAAATTTCATAATATTTGCGTTATATCCACCAGCCAGGCCACGGTCTCCGGCAATAACTATAATGCCAACCTTATTAATTGGACGCTCTTTTGTATAAACAGAGGAAAAATCTTTGTTGGAATAAGCAATTTCCACCATTGATTTATAAAGAATATCAAAGAAAGGTCTTGCTTTTTCAACTCTTTCCTTTGCTTTTCTAAGCTTAGAGGAAGCGACAAGCTCCATAGCTTTTGTAATTTGCATGGTGCTTTCGACGCTTTTTATACGGCGTCGTATATCTTTCATATTAGCTCCTGCCATATGAATTAACTCCTTCCTCTAAGTGTTATTTTGTGAATATGCCTTTAAATTCGTTAATGTATTTTGTAAGGTTTTCGGAAATTTCATCTGTAAGAACCTTTTGGTCATGAAGAGCAGCCTTAACCTCAGGGTGATTGTTATTCATAAATGAGAAGAACTCTGTTTCAAATCTTGAAATATCTTCAACTGGAATATCCATAAGCATATTATGAGTAACAGCAAAGATAATCATAATTTGGTCTTCTACATCAAGTGGTGAGGACTTGCCTTGTTTAAGCACTTCCACAACTCTTTCACCCTGTGCAAGTCTTGTCTTTGTATCAGCATCAAGGTCAGAACCAAATTGAGAGAAAGATTTAAGCTCATTATACTGGGAGTATGTGAGCTTTAAGCTTCCCGCAACTTTTTTCATAGCCTTAATCTGTGCACTACCACCTACACGGGATACAGAAATACCAGGGTTAACAGCAGGTCTTATACCTGAGTTAAAAAGCTCTGATTCAAGGAATATCTGACCATCTGTAATGGAAATAACATTTGTAGGGATATATGCAGCAACGTCTCCTGCCTGTGTTTCAATGATAGGAAGGGCAGTAATAGAGCCACCTCCTAATTCATCAGAAAGCTTAGCTGCTCTTTCGAGAAGTCTGGAGTGAATGTAGAATACATCTCCAGGGTAAGCTTCACGGCCTGGTGGGCGTTTTAGGAGCAAGGAAAGTGCACGGTAAGCAACAGCGTGTTTACTCAAATCATCGTATACGATGAGAACATGCTTTCCCTTGTGCATAAAAAATTCTGCCATTGTAACACCGGAGTATGGAGCGATGTACTGAAGTGGAGAAAGTTCAGAGGCGGTAGCAGAAACTACGATTGAGTAGTCCATAGCACCCTTCTTTTCCAGTTCATTTACAACTCTTGCAACAGTAGAACGCTTTTGACCGATAGCAACATATACACAGATAACATCCTTGCCTTTTTGGTTGATAATTGTATCAACAGCAATAGATGTTTTACCTGTTTGTCTGTCTCCGATTATAAGCTCACGCTGTCCTTTTCCAATAGGAATCATAGCGTCAATAGCCTTGATACCTGTCTGAAGTGGTTCAAAAACAGATTTTCTTTCGATAATACCGGGGGCATTGGATTCGATAGGACGATAATCCTCAGCGACTATTTCGCCCTTGCCGTCAATAGGTTGGCCCAAAGCATTTACAACTCTGCCAAGAAGTGCATCACCAACAGGTACGGAAACAACCTTACCTGTGCGCTTTACAGTATCGCCTTCCTTGATTTCAGATTCATCACCGAGCATAACTGCGCCGACGCTGTCTTCATCAAGGTTAAGTGCCATGGCATAAACTTCACCTGGAAATTCCAAAAGCTCACCAGCCATACATTTTTCAAGACCGTGTACTCTGGAAATACCGTCTCCTATTTCGACAACCGTGCCCACGTCGTTAAGTTCAATTTTGTTGTGGTAATTTTTGATTTGTTCTTTAATTAGTCCACTAATTTCTTCCGGACGTAATTGCATGGTTTTCACCAACTTTCCTAAGCTATCTGGCTGGATAAAGCGGATTTTAGCTTATCCAATCTGCCCTTTACGGAACCGTCAAGCTGGTCATCCTCCATTTTGAGTACAATGCCTCCTAAAATGGAAGGGTCAACTTCATTTGTCATAACAATGCGTTTTCCCGTAATCTCTTGTAGCTTATTAATTAATTTTGTCTTTAAATTATCGTTTAGAGGGATAGCTGTAACAGCCACAGCCTCCTTAATATTATTTTCCTTGTTATAAAGCTTCTTAAAATAAGAGGCCATTTCAAAGAAATAATTTGTTCTGCCTTTTTCAGCTAAGATTTTTAGGAAGTTTAAAACATAGAGGTTTATATTTCCTTCAAATACCTTGTCGATAAGCTGGATTTTCTCCTCCTTAGCAACAGTTGGTATGTTCATTAGTCTAAAAAAGTCATTGTTTTCCTTAAAAATTTCTTCAAGGAATTTTACATTTTCCAAAATTTCATCTTGGATTTTTTCTTCCTTAGCAACTTCAAAAAGTGAAACTGCGTATCTTTGAGCAATTATTCCTTCCATGCTGTATCACCTACACCATCTATAAATTGCTCGATGAGTTTTTCGTGATCCTGAGAGTTAATATCTTTTTCGACAACCTTTTCAGCAATCATAACTGCCATATTGGATATTTCACCCTTGACATCATTCAAAACCTTTGTTCTTTCAAGCTTAATTTCTTCGTCTGCCTTTGCAATCATAGCTGCGGACTTGTCATGAGCTTCCTTGATGATTTCATCGGAGCGAGTTTGAGCGCGTTTTTGAGCAAGATTAACGATTTCGTTAGCTTCCTCTCTTGCACCTGACAAATGTTTTTCATATTCAGACTTTAGGTTTTGAGCATCTGTTTGAGCCTTATTAGCCTCTTCGTAGATATTCTCAACTTCCTTTTGTCTTGAATCAATCATCTTTTTAACAGGTTTGAAGAAAAAATGCTTCATGAGCAAGAACAAGATGAGAGTGTTGCAGAGCATAAAAACAAGTGTCCAGTCGATTGAAAGGAACGACATGTATGTATCTCCTTGCGGCATGAATTATTCCTCCTTTCATAAACCTTAAAAGCAGCCTTTAACTATTAAAGCTTGCCGATAAATGGGTTTACAAAGAGGAGAATCATTGCAACAACCAAACCGTAAATACCTGTTGATTCTGCAACGGCACAACCGAGAAGCATTGTTCTTGTAATGTCGGACTGAGCTTCAGGCTGACGACCTACTGATTCTGCTGCACGACCTGCTGCGTAACCCTGACCTATACCAGGGCCTATACCTGCGATCATTGCGAGACCTGCGCCTACTGCGGAGCATCCCAAAACTATTGCTCTTGCCAATAATGTACTATCCATAACTGTTTTCCTCCTAAAATAAAAATATTTTTTTGTAAGCTTTACTTACATAAATTGCTTATTCAAAGTTTCCTGATATGAATACCATAGTAAGCATACAGAAAATGAATGCCTGCAAAGCAGCTGTGAACACGTCAAAATAAATTGACAGTATAGCCGGCAGACCTAATTGCAGAATAGGTATCTGCAAACCGCCGAATATGATTGAGGTCAATGCTGACAAGCCTCCGTAAAGCAGAGATGTGATAACAAGACCTGCGGCGATGTTTCCGTAATGACGGAAGCTAAGTGAAATAGGGTTAGCTATTTCTCCCACAACATTAAGCGGCATCAAAAGTGGCATAGGCTCGATAAAAGCATGAAGCCATCCACCAACGCCTTTGTTTTTGATTCCTTGATACTGCACAAGGAAAAATGTTACCAGCGCCCATCCTAAAGTGGTGTTATAGTCCGCTGTGGGGGCTCTTAGTCCAAACATACCGCTTAAACTGGATAAAAGAGAAAATGCAAACAATGTGCCGATATAGGGTACGAAGGAAAGTCCTCGTTTTCCCATGGTTTGTTCAACCAAGTCATAGAGCATAGTAACAAGTTTTTCTGCTATAACCTGACGCTTTGACGGTATTTTTTTAAGGTCATGGGCAAGCCACAAGCCAGTAAAAAAGATAATCGCCATAATAAGCCATGCGTTAACGACTGTTTCAGTAACTGGGATACCATTTCCTATGGGTATCTCAAAGATTATCTTCGGGCCGTTTATTTCTATACCATTCACGGTTTTTCCTCCTTTCTGAAAATTTCGCAAAAGAAAAGTGTTAATTTCGGAAAAATCAGTGGAATGATAATTCCAAAATAATTTATAAAATCGACTTTAAAGCCGATAAATATAACTAAACCTGTGGTTAGAAGTCTTAAAAAATACTGTCCCGTCATATAGGTTTGAGCTTTGGCAGGTGGCATATTAAGCATATTTTCTATGCTTTTTCCAAGTCGGTAAAAGTTAAATACCGCATAAACTCCACCAAGTAAAAAACCTAAAAATAAGGACAGGGTTAAAATTTTTGAAATTAAGCATATTATAAGGGAAATTGCTGTTAAAATAGCTGTACCCTTAAAAACGGATATAGTTTCTTTTATTACGGGAGATGCTTTGTCAATCATCTTTTTCCTCCTGACTTTTTTTAGCTTGTCTTAAAGCATATCTAAAGAATGACACTCCTGAATAAAATGCGGAGAAAAGT
>SAMEA104404100__coassemble_2178_pt1 | contig 15525 bp, 18 predicted proteins | sample SAMEA104404100__metabat2_low_PE_056 | metagenome-assembled genome bin SAMEA104404100 (sample SAMEA104404100) | Balaenoptera acutorostrata
TTGTAAAATCCTCCCTTAGGTCTGTTTGTGAAATGAAATTTGACAATATCATAAAGGGAAAAAGTGCTGGTAAAAGTGTAAATACGCAGATTTTCAATGTATTTTTTATGCTATTTCCTACTGCCCTACAAGAAATAAGAGCAAAAGCTAAATATATGATTATTACTAAGGAAATAAGCTTTTTTATTTTTCTCATTAAATTCTCCTCCGTTTTCATTATTTAATTCATTAATGAATATGTATATAAATATAAGTTTATGAGGAGGCGAAAAAATGAATAAAATAAACTTTAAAAGCTACGCAAAACTTTCCGAGGATATCTTTCCCGCCTATGTATCTCTTTGTGTTTATGATAAAAATAAAATCACATTGGAGGGCAGCTACGAAATTATAAAGTATTCCGATTTTAATATTACACTTAAATTTAAGAATTTTATTGTGGCTATTTTCGGAGAAAACTTTTTTGTATCCAGTATGCAGGAAAAATTTATTGCCATTGAGGGCAATATAAATAAAATTGAATATATAGATTTACAGCGGGGTTAATATGCTATCAGATAAATTTTTTAATTATTTAAGCGGACATATAACATTTAAAGCCACAGGTCTTATGCAGGAGGAGTTGCTCAAGGAGTGCCTATCTGAAAGAATACCTCTAAAAAATATTAAGCTCACTGAGCTAACTATTACCGCCAAGGCCTCTGCTAAAAATTATAAAAAAATCTCTCGTATAGCCAAGGGTCTGGGGATGAAAACAAAAATTACCGAGAGATATGGATTTGATTTTTGGCTATTTTCTCACCGCAAAAGATATGGAATTATATTAGGAGCAATTTTATTTTTTATGGTATTTTCTTTTTTAAGCAGCAGACTTTGGAGCATTGATATAAAAGGAGCAGAAATAATCCCTGAGGAAATAATTTTGCAAAAACTAAATGAGCATGGCATTCATATAGGTATGAAAATAAAAAATCCCGATGGTCTTGAAGTGATAAATTTAGAGCGAACCCTACTCTGTGAAATTCCCGACGCCGCCTGTATTATTTTAAATTTCAGCGGCACAAATTTAGAGGTTTTATTAAATGAAATTCATCATAAGCCATATATAATTGATGATGAAAAAAGAAAATATAATATCATAGCCACAGAAACAGGACAAATCAGCGAAATTAAGGTTTGTGATGGTGTAGCTGTGGTGGAAAAGGGTCAAACCGTAGAAAAAGGGCAGCTGCTTATAAGCGGCGTAATAGATGGAAAAAGGGGTAAGCTTCATTTTAAAAATGCCTCTGGAGAGATAAAGGCTGTGGTAGAGGAAACCATTGAGATTGAAATAGATTTACTACAAAATGACCTTGTAAGAAGCTCTGAGCCAATTTCAGTAAGCTTTATAAAAATTGGAAATAAAAAAATTTCTCTTAGCTTTAAAAAAATCCCAGACCTACCCTACACTCATAAAGAGCAATCAAAAAAACTTTTGTTTTTTAATATACCTATGCCTATTGCCATTGGTGCGGATTTCTATTTTCCACTAACTGAAAAGGAAATAAGGCTCACCCGCGAGGAAGCTAAAAGTATTTGTTTAAAAGATTTAGAAAATGAAGAAATAAATCGCTTTAGAAATAATAGGATAATAGACCGAAAAATCGTCAGCCGAACTAATAAAAACTCATATCATATAATTTGCAATTACTTAGTAGAAAAAGACATTGGGGAAAAACAGGAATATTTTGTGGAAAAACCCGAGGAAAATTAAATTAGGCCATATTTCACATAATTAAAATAAAATTTTATTAATTTTATTTAATTTTTTTTCAAAAAACCTATTTATTTTAAAAGAAATGTGTTATAATAAGCACTATAAAATATATTTAAAATGTTTTTTTACTTTTTGCATATTTATTTTTAATATTATAGAGATTTATTATGCTTAATGTCGAAAGTAATATAATACAATATTTATATATTCTTTAAATATTTTCTTTATTATAAAAATTTATTTAAAAGGAGATTCTGCATGGAGCAAATTATAAGCATTGAAAGAATGGAACACGCTCTTTCACTTTTCGGAAGCTTTGATGAAAATATAAAGCTTTTAGAACAGCATTATCAAACAACCATTGTTTTCAGAGGCAGCGATATAAAAATTACAGGCGATGCCGAAAACACCTATAAAGCTTCTAAAGCAATTGAAAATTTGCTTTCTATGATAAATAACGGCGAGGTTATAAACGACCAAAATATAAATTATATCATTAATATGGTGGATGAGGGACAATCCGACAAAATAAATTCTCTTTCCTCCGATGTAATTTGTATAACAGCTAAGGGACGCCCTCTTAAGCCTAAAACCTTAGGTCAGAAAAAATATATTGAAAATATCATAAAAAACACAATCACCTTCGGCATAGGCCCCGCTGGTACAGGTAAAACCTATTTAGCAGTAGCTATGGCGGTAAAGGCCTTTCGTGCTCACGAAATAAATAAGCTTATTTTAACTCGTCCTGCCGTAGAGGCTGGAGAAAAGCTGGGATTTTTGCCTGGGGATTTACAAAATAAGGTGGACCCTTATTTAAGACCTCTTTATGATGCTCTTTTTGATATGCTGGGAGCTGAAAATTTCCAAAAGTATGTAGAAAGAGGAAATATAGAGGTAGCCCCCCTTGCATATATGCGAGGCCGTACCTTAGATGATGCTTTTATCATCTTAGACGAGGCACAAAATACCACCCCAGAGCAAATGAAAATGTTTTTGACAAGACTTGGCTTTAACTCAAAAGCTATTATTACAGGGGATATAACTCAAATTGACCTTCCTGACAATAAAAAATCAGGTCTTGTGGAAGCTGCTAAAATTTTGAAAGACATTGATGATATTGCAATCTCATATTTTAGTGAAAAGGATGTAGTGCGTCATAAATTAGTTCAAAGCATCATAAAAGCCTATGATAAATATTATAGTGCCAAAGAAGCCAATGAGCATAAATATAATAAATCAAAAAACTAAGAAAGGAAGAAATTTTAAAATGGCAGGACTAAAAGTATTAATCACAAACAAACAAAAGAAAGTAAAAATACCATCAGGTACAAGACTTCTTATAAGAAGATGCTGTCATGCAGTATTAGCTATGGAAGGATATGATGATAACGCAGAAATAAGCGTTACATTTTTAGATAACTCTCAAATTAGACAATTAAACAGAGAATATAGAAATTTAGATAAGCCAACCGATGTTTTATCCTTCCCCTTAGGAGAAAACGGAATTTACGATAAAAACGAAGAAACACAGGCAATTCTTCTTGGAGATATTGCAATTTCTATGGAAAAGGCTGAGGAGCAAGCCAAAGAATACGGCCACAGTTTCCAAAGAGAGGTGGCATTTTTAACTGTTCACTCAATGCTTCACCTGTTGGGCTATGACCATGTAAACGGTGGTATTGAAGCTGCTACAATGCGTGAAAAAGAAGAAACAGTGCTTACTAAGCTCGGTGTATCCAGAGAAGTAGCCTATGAAATGCTTTAACAGATAGGAGAAAAACTTGGGAAATAAATCAAATTACAAAGAATATCATTATGATACTAAATCTGCATTCGTTGCCATTGTAGGCCGACCAAATGTGGGCAAATCCTCCCTTATGAATAAACTTGTGGGAGAAAAAATTGCTATCGTATCAAATAAACCACAAACCACAAGAAATAAAATTATGGGTGTACTTACAAAGGAAACAACTCAATTTGTTTTTATCGACACCCCTGGACTTCATCATCCGAAAAATAAGCTTAGTGAATATATGGTAAAGCAAATTAACGAATCTGTTGCCGATGTAGATGCTGCTGTTTTAGTTGTGGATGCTGAAAAGGAAATCGGAGATGCCGAAAAAAATCTTATCGAAAATATAAAAAAATCCCATATGCCATCAATTTTAGCTATAAATAAAATCGACCTTATTAAAGATAAGAGCTTACTTATGGGTAAAATTCAGGACTATATAAACCTTTTTGATTTTGATGCAGTTGTACCTATTTCAGCCTTGCATGGTCAAGGTGTGGATGAGCTTTTAGATGAAATCGAAAAGTTCGCTGGTGAATCCCCTCACTTTTTCCCCGATGATACTCTCACAGACCAACCTGAAAGAGTTATTGCAGCTGAAATTATTCGTGAAAAAATACTAAGATGCACCTATGATGAAATCCCCCATGGAACTGCGGTAATCATCGATAGAATGAAGGAGAGAAACAACAAAAACGGCGAAGCTATCATTGACCTTGATGCCACTATTCTCTGCGAAAGAGAAAGCCATAAGGGTATGATTATCGGCAAACAGGGACAAATGCTCAAGAAAATCGGCAGCTTTGCAAGAGCTGATTTGGAAAGCTTTTTAGATGTTAAAATTAACCTAAAGCTTTGGGTTAAGGTTAAGGAAGATTGGCGAAACCGAGAAACTGTTATCAAAAACCTTGGATTTGAATAAACAAAACTAAAATTTACCTCTTATATTAAACTTAAATTTGCATAAACTAATTACATAAAGTTTAATATAAGGGGTAATATTATGGAAAGAGAATATTGGTTAAAATTTGAGCAAACAGGCAAAATAGAAGATTATTTAAAATATGTAGAGGCTTTAGAATGTAAAGCAATAAAAGGAGAAATTTCTCAAAATGGAGATAACAGTCAACGGAATAATAATAAAGGAAAAAGCATTTAAAGGGGACCGCATACTTCTCATTCTCACAGAGAACCATGGTGTAATTACAGCTTATGCAAAGGGAGCTAAAAATCCAAAAAGCCGTTTTGCATCCTCCACAGAGCTTTTTTGTTACAGCAGATTTGTTTTGACTGAAAAAAAGGATAACTACTGGGTGGAAAACTCTGATGTAATAGACGTATTCTTCGGACTTCGCGACAGCATTGAAAAAATATCATTGGCATCTTATTTCTGTGAAATAGCCTCAGTACTTTCCCCTGTAAATGACGATTCTGAGGAATATTTAAGGCTTATTTTAAATTGCCTTAAATTTTTAGAAAAGGATAAGAAAGCCTTTCTCCTCCTTAAATCCGTCTATGAGCTAAGGTTTCTCACCATGTCGGGATTTATGCCTGATTTGGTGAGTTGCTGCCGCTGTGGCTTATTTGAAAGCTCACCTATGTATTTTCTCATTGAATCTGGAATTTTAATTTGCGGTAAATGCTTTTCAGAGCAAAACAGAAATGAAAAATATATTCAAATATCACCATCCGTGTTAACAGCAATGCGGCATATTATTTATAGCCCCTTTGATAAGCTTTTTTCCTTTTCCCTTTCTGAGAATTCTCTTAAAGCTCTTTCGGGCATCAGCGAAAAATATTTAACAGAACATTTAGATTACTACCCTAAAACCTTGAGCTTTTTACATAGCGTTTTATAAAATAAGCTCCCCAATAAAAAATATGGGGGAGCTTATATTTTTTGAACCCGTTATAAATTTAGCAAATCTCTAACCACCACGGAGGCTAGTAAAAATCCCGCAGCAGGTGGCACAAATGCGGTGCTGCATGGAGAATGTCTGCCATGCTCACTATCTCCTGTGGTTTCGCTATAGGGTATTTCTCTTGAGAAAACTACCTTTTGAGAGGTAATTTCTCGCTTTTTAAGCTCCCTTCTCATAACTCTTGCTAAGGGACAGCCACAGCCCACAGTATCCTTAATATCGCCACAAATTAGCTTTGACGGGTCAAGACGATTACCTGTTCCAAGACAGCTTATTATAGGTATATTTTTATCCTGACAGGTTTTAATAAGATGCAATTTAGCTGTAACTGTATCAATGGCATCTATTATATAATCAGGCTTAAAGCTAAAAACAAAATCGCTGTTTTCGGGAAGATAAAACTCTGTGGACACTGTTATATTGCAATCGGGATTTATAGTATGCAGCCGTTTTTCTGTTTCATCTGCCTTTGGCTTTCCTATATTTTCATTTGTAGCTATAAGCTGACGATTTATGTTGGTAATTTCAACATCATCATTATCAACTATCATAATATTCCCCACACCACTGCGGCAAATAGCCTCCGCTGCTGCTGAGCCTACCCCACCAAGCCCCATTATAACTATTCTGCTGTTTCTAAGCTTATCAATGCCCTCATCTTTAAATATGGGACGAGCTCTGTTTAACCAATTATCATTCATATATTAAAAGCCTCCTTTTTTAAAAAAGAAAAGTGATATTCACATAATGCAAATATCACTTTTTATTATATCATATTTTTCGCAGTTTAACTACATAGCAATTGTAAAGAATCTAATGATAAAGAGAATTGCAAGTACAACTGTGAATGGTTTAATTTCCTTAAATTTACCACAAGCTACCTTAATTATTACATGGGACAAAAGACCGAATGCAATACCATTGGAAATGGAGTATGTAAGAGGCATCATAATAATTGTGAGGAAAGATGGGATAGCTACGGACATATCATCCCATTCCAGTTCCTTAATAGAGGAAATCATTAAAGCACCTACAAAGATAAGAGCAGGAGCTGTTGCAGCAGATGGAATAATACCAACGAATGGAGCTAAAATCATAGCTACAAGGAACATAAGACCTGTTACAACGGATGTAAGACCTGTCTTACCGCCTTCACCTATACCAGCAGAGGATTCAACGAATGTTGTAACTGTGGAGGTACCAAGCATAGCACCACTGGTTGTAGCAATAGCATCGCACATCAAGGCCTTCTTCATATTAGGCATATTGCCGTCCTTATCAAGAAGATTTGCTTTTTTAGCAGTACCTAAAAGTGTTCCGATTGTATCGAACATATCTACCATTGAGAATGAAAGAACAAGCATAACAATTGTAAAAATCGCATCCATCAAATTCTTTCCTTCAAAAAGGCTTCCCAATCCGCTAAAGCAGCTGAACAAGGATACATCCAAGAAATCCTTGAATTGACCGCCGAAGTCAATGGAAAAGCTTTCAGGAATATGTGTAACACCCATAGGGATACCGATAATTGTACAAACAACAATACCGATGAGAATAGAACCCTTAATGTTCATCTTATAAAGTGCAGCAATAAGGAATAAGCCAATTATAGCTACCAAAGCACCCATAACAGTTGGTCTGCCTTCTGCTGTTTTAATTTGAGAAAAGTCTACAAGGCTTACAAATGTTGCAGGATTGTCTACAACGATACCTGCTGTTTTAAGACCTAAAAATGCGAGGAATAAACCGATACCAGCCGAAATAGCTGTTTTAACATTTGCAGGAATAGCATCTACAATGGCTTCTCTTAAACCAAGCACTGTAATAGCTATAAATAAAAGACCTGAAATAAGGACAATACCCAAGGTTTGTGAATAGCCGTATCCAAATCCAGCCATTACTGTAAATGCAAAAAACGCATTAAGTCCCATACCAGGAGCCTGTGCAAAGGGAATCTTAGCATAAAGTCCCATAAGTAAGGTACCTATACAAGCCGCAATACATGTTGCAAAGAATACGCCATTGTAAACCTGCTGATAGGAACCAGCATTAACAATGTCTGCGCCAGTTGCAAGCAAGTCAGGGTTAACAAAAATAATGTAGGACATTGCAAAGAATGTTGTAAGACCAGCCATTACTTCTGTTTTTACATCTGTGTGATTTTCTTTGAGCTTAAAGAAGTTCTCCATAGTAAAAAATCTCTCCTAAAATGATTATTTTTACAAAGCTCAATCAAAAATACAAAAACGGAAAAAAGACTTCATCCATAGTCGTGCTGTTTACGGCTGCACGGTAGAGACTTTCGGACCAATTACCGAATTTATACAGATGATTGAATTTCGTATATATCTATATTAACACGATATTAACAAATTAAGCAATAGTGTATTTTCGCAAAGAACAAAAACTGTGTTTATCCACAAAAGTAAACACAGTTTGTATGTTTTTTTAGCTCTTTTAACAAATTAGCTATTTTTCCACTCAATATCTAAATTTTTCGACATAATTTCTCCCATTCTATATGAAAGGGTCATCATACTGTCGGAAAGATGGACATTTTCCACAACTATATCAGAATTATCAAGAGCAAATTCCTTTTGTGAGAAATTCCAAAATCCCTTTATACCACATTCAATCAGTAAATCCGCTACTTCCTTTGCATGGTACTTAGGTATACAAAGTATAGCCGCAGTGGGATTATTTTCCTCGCAAAAGCCTCTTATTTTTTCTGTTGAAATTACTTCAATTCCGTTTATAGCACCGATTTCCTTATAATTTGAATCGAAAATTCCGATAAGCTCAAAACCTGCATCCTCAAAATCAAAGTGCATCGCTAAAGCTCGGCCTAAATTTCCTGCACCGATTAATATTGTTTTTTCCTTTTTATCAAGTCCTAAAATTTTACTTATTTCATCATAAAGTGCCTTTACATTATATCCATAGCCCTGCTGACCAAATCCACCGAAGCAGTTTAAATCCTGTCTTATTTGAGAAGCTGTCAGCTTCATCATTTCAGCTAATTCCTTTGAGGAAATTTTAGCTATATTTTGTTTAAGCAATTCGCCCAAATATCTTCTGTATCTTGGCAACCGTTTAATGACAGATATAGAAATTCTATCTTTAGGCATTTGTAATCCCTCCCATCTGTAATTATGCTCTTAGTATCCAAATTTGCCATTTAATGATTCGTCTACCTCAACAAATTCGCTGAGTACATCATAACAGGTATATTCATCCTTTGTATTACGCACAATTACTCTTTTTATTCCTGCATTTATAATAAATCTTTCGCACATATTACAGGGCTTTGCATTTTTTACATATTCCCCTGTTCCAACCTCTTTTCCAACTAAATAAAGCACAGAACCTATCATACTTTCACGGGACGCCGAAATTATGGCATTTTGTTCAGCATGAACACTTCTGCACATTTCATAGCGTTCCCCTCTGGGGATGTTTAATTTTTCTCTCATACAATAGCCAACATCGCAGCAATTCTCTCTGCCTCGTGGAGCTCCTACATAGCCTGTGGAAATAATTTGGTCATTTTTTACAATAACAGCTCCATAGTTTCTTCTAAGGCAAGTGCCTCTTTCAGAAACAGCTTCGGCAATATCTAAATAATAATTTATTTTATCCCGTCTTTTCTCTTTCATAAAACCACCTCGTAAATTTATTAAGCACCAAGCCTTTTATATCTATAATAAGATAAATTTGCTTTTTCTGCAAGTATTTTTATATTAAATATTTTATTTTTTTAATATATATGATATAATTAACATAATTATTTAATTATCGGAGGAAAATTATGAGTGAACTTTCAAATATATCCGTTATAAAAGATTTACTTAATCGCCATGGCTTTACTTTTTCAAAGGCTCTGGGACAAAATTTCTTAATAAACCCCTCTGTCTGTCCAAGAATGGCGGAAATGAGCGGTGCTTCTAAGGGTGTTGGTGTAATAGAAATAGGCTCTGGAATAGGTGTTCTCACAAAGGAACTGGCTGAAAGAGCTAACAAGGTAGTCTGCATTGAAATTGATAAGCGTCTTTTGCCAATATTAGATGAAACACTAAAGGACTATAACAATATTAAAATAATCAATGATGATGTTTTAAATGTAGACCTACATAAGCTTATTTCAGAGGAATTTGAAGGTATGGATGTAGTTGTCTGTGCAAATCTCCCCTATTACATTACCTCGCCAATTATTATGTATCTACTTGAAAATAAGCTGCCTATTAACCGTATAACAGTTATGGTACAAAAGGAAGCAGCACAAAGAATATGTGCCTTACCCGCTACCCGTGATATAGGTGCAATAACGGTAGCCATAAGATATTACGCTGAGCCTAAAATGCTGTTTAATGTATCAAGAGGCTCATTTATGCCCTCTCCCGATGTGGACTCAGCTGTAATTGCCCTGGATATTTTGCAAAGGCCCTCTGTAAATGTAAAAAATGAGGAAACATTTTTTAAGGTTGTTAAGGGTGCATTTTCACAAAGAAGAAAAACTGTGGTCAACTGCTTAAGTGGATTTTTCTCCATGCCAAAATCTGATGTAACAGATATACTCACCGAATGTGGTATAAAGCCAACTGCCAGAGCAGAGGAGCTTACCTTAGATGAATTTGGGAAAATAGCTGATGCTATTGAAAATAGAAAATAAAATTAAAAACTCCGAGAAAAATTTCTCGGAGTTTTTCGTTATATAAACCTTATGCGTTTTGTAAAACCATAATTGGATATATGCCGTCCATTTCTTTTGTCATCTTGAAGCCAAATTTCTCATACATTCTGATTGCACAATCATTATGCTTTTCAACACTTAGGACAATATTTTTTCCGCCCTTGGTTTTCTTTATTTTCTTAAGCTTATCTAAAATAACAGTTAAGGCTTTTGTACCATAGCCTTTGTTTTGATAATGCTTATCAATCATAAATCTATCCAGCCATACATCGTTGCTCTTGTTGTTAAGACCTGTCATTGTATAGCCAATTACATTGCCGTCTGCATAAATACAGTCAATGTTCCAGTCGGTGTTATATGCGTGAGTCATCATATCGTTAAAAGATTCCTCGGGGGACTCAACATAACCATCCTGTGATTTTTTGATTTCAAGGGAAAAATAATCGTCCTTATTGTTTTCATTTAAAGAAACTAAGCTTACATTATTGTCTGACATAAAAATACCTCTTTCGTTTTTAAACAGTGTTTATAAACATGGCATATAGAAACCGTGGAAATTTATTTCCACAAAAAACCCTTGCGGGGCGCCACATACTCGTTTTTTAGCATTTCTTTTTTCATTTCACAACCTTGTTGTTTATTTTCTAAAAGCTTTGCTTAAACGACGCTAAGTGGGGCTTAACACTGCTAAACCTGCTTCAAAAGATATTTTTAAAACTCTTTCAGTTAGCCTGCCACATATACTGTGGGATTCCATAATTTCTCCTCCTTTCTAATACAACTTTATTTTACCACATTAAATTTTATTTTTCAATAAAAAGCTTTTAACACATTATGAATTTAAGAAAAGCAACCCATATTTTCATTTAATACGGGTTGCTTTTATGTAATTTATTCAACAATTTCCTTGGTAAAATAAGCAAAACCTGCTGCCTTAGGGCCTACATGAGTACCTACAACAGTACCTATGGTTTTACAGCTTATATTCTCCATAGATAGCTTTTCACGGAGTGCATTTAATATTTCCTCAGCAAATTTTTCATCTGCACAATATGCAGCGATTATCTCCTTTGCCAAATCAATTCCGCCCTCATCCCTTGCCACCTTAAAAAGTATTTCTATGGCATCTGACATTTTTCTTGCCTTACCTGCTGGCTTAATCACACCGTTTTTCTCTATAATTATAGGCTTAATTCCCAGTATTCCTCCGGCAAAAGCCGCAGCCTTAGAAAGTCTGCCGCCCTTTTGAAGATATTTAAGCTCATTTACCACAGCTAAAATTCGGATTTTTTCCTTTTCCTCATTTAAAATTTCTACTATTTCCTCCGCTTTTTTATTTTCAGCCTTTAGCTTAAGGGCTAAATTTACCAAAAGCTGTATACCCATTGTAACTGTACCGCTGTCTATTATAAATATTCTGTCATAGCCACATTCCTCTTTTGCTATGGTGGCTGATTGATATGTTCCGCTTAAATTAGAAGAAATCAAAATAGCTATAACATCATCACCCGCTTTTTTTGCAGACTCAAATTCAGCTAAGAAAAGCTCTGGACTTGGCTGACTTGTTACTGGAAGCTCCTTACATTTAGAAAGCTTGTCATAAAAATCATCGTGCGAAAGCTCAATGCCATCCTTGTAGGTAACACCATTTTCAAATGTAACATTAAGAGGGATAATTGTTATTTCCTTGTCTTTAGCCTCATTTGGTAATATATCCGCAGTGGAATCTGTTAAAATTCTTATCATATAATCTTCCCCTTTAAATTTAATGAGGTGATTATATGCTATAAGCTAAATTATGTCAATTAATTTTTACAATATATGGATTAATTAAAAAAATTAATAATTTCTGGGATATTTATATATAATTTTAAAACATAAAATTTACAAAATCCTATTTAAAATTTTATTTTATACTGATACAAGTCTTAAATTGCTAATCAATTTCCTTATATATCTTTCTTGCTATATAAACAAATGGGGTATCGGCTATGCTAGTTACAATAAATATAGCATAGCAGGAGGTTATTATGCTTATTATTGTTTTAGTATCAAAAACTCCACCAAAGGCAAAAATATTAAATAAAATTGAATTTAAAAGCTGGGAGCAAAGGGTAGAGCCATTATTTCTAAGCCATAGTCCATATTTTTTTTCGTGATTTTTATTAGTGATTTCCCAAATTTTATGGTAAAGCCATACATCAAATTTCTGCACAATAGCATAAACTAAAAGGCTTGAAAACATTACCCTCGGAGTGTTTGAGAAAACTGCTTTAATATGGTCAAACATCACATCATTGGCAGATGGTATATAGAAAAGCCACCATTGTGAAATAATTACAAAGCATACTGTGGTTAATATTCCCATATTTACTGCCTTATCAGCATCTTTTTTCCCACATACCTCACTTAAAATATCTGTAACCAAGAATGTAGCAGCAAAAAGCACATTTCCTAAGGTTTGCTCCATTCCAAAGGCTTCGATAAGTATCAAAACTTCTATATTTGCTGCCACAGTAGCCACACAGGTAAATGCCATAAGTCCCTTTTTTCCAAATAGCTTCATCCACAAAAGCACCATTCCATAACAAACGATTAGGTTTCCAATAAGTAAAAATTCATTTCTCATAAGCTTCCTCTTTCTATATAAATAAATTTTCGCATTAAAAAAAGGGCGCAAAAGCCCCCTCAAATCACCTAGTTTTGTTTACCGACAGGAGGGTTTCGAACTGTCCTATTAAATTTAACGCTTAAATATTATAGCATATTTTTCATAAAATTTCAATGTGATTTTAGGAAAATTTACAAATTATTTCTTATTATTAGTCATAAATTGTTCTTAATTTTATAATAAAAAAGACTTGCATATTTGTATATTTTATGTTAAAATTGTCTAAAAATACAGCAAATACGAAGGGGGTTATATTATGCCAATTTTAGAAATAGGTATTATGCCTTATGTATGGCTTGTAGTTGCTGTGCTATTGTTTATTATGGAAGCCTTAACAGTACAGCTTGTGAGCATTTGGTTAGGAATTGCGGCACTTATAACTATTTTACCCGCTGCATTTGGCACATCAATCGGTGTTCAGCTCATAGTCTTTACTATTTCTTCCATAATTCTGCTTATTTTTACTAAGCCATTCTGCAAAAAAATCATTAACAAAAAGAAAATTTATCACACCAACGCCGATCAAGTCATAGGCAAAACAGCAGTTGTTATTGAGGAAATAAATAACCTAAATTCCGCAGGACGCATTATGGTGGACGGTATTTATTGGACTGCAAGGTCCCAAAATGGTGAAGTTATTCCCGAAAGTGATGAAGTTATAATTAATAAAATTGAGGGCGTTAAGGTTATTGTGGAAAAAATTTCCGCAAAAAACTCAAATTAAATATAAAAGCTGAGGAGGATTTTTTTATGTGGATTATTGTACCTATACTTTTATTGGTGATTATTGTGGCAATTGCCAACATTAAAATTGTTCCACAATCTATGTGTTATGTTGTGGAAAGGCTTGGAGTTTACTGTGAAACCTGGCAAACAGGGCTTCACATCAAAATTCCTTTTATTGAAAAGATTTCTAAGAAAATTTCTCTAAAGGAGCAGGTTGTAGACTTTGAACCACAGCCTGTTATTACAAAGGACAATGTTACAATGCAAATTGATACTGTTGTTTTCTATCAGGTTACAGATGCAAAGCTCTTTGCCTATGGTGTTGAAAGACCTCTTTCAGCTATAGAAAATCTGACAGCTACCACTCTTCGTAACATTATCGGTGAATTAGAGCTTGACAACACTCTCACCTCAAGAGATATTATTAACTCAAAAATTACAGCTACCTTGGATACTGCCACAGATAAATGGGGTATCAAAATTAACAGAGTGGAGCTTAAAAACATCATCCCACCAAGAGAAATTCAAGATGCTATGGAAAAACAAATGAAGGCAGAACGCGAAAAGCGTGAATCAGTTCTTCGTGCTGAGGGTGAAAAGCAAAGTCAAATTCTTGTAGCTGAGGGCGAAAAGGAATCACAAATTTTAAGAGCTGAGGCCGAAAAGGAGGCTGCTATTCTAAGAGCTGACGCTGTAAGAGAGCAGAAAATCCGTGAGGCACAGGGAGAGGCTGAAGCTATTATAATGGTTCAAAAGGCTACCGCTGACGGTATCAGACTTCTAAATGAAGCAGGAGCAAGTCGTGAGGTGCTTACATTAAAGAGCTTTGAAACCTTTGAAAAAGTAGCTGACGGCAAGTCAACTAAAATTATTATCCCAAGCGAAATTCAGTCTATGTCAGGTCTTTTAGCCTCTGCTAAGGAAATTATAAAAGAATAACTAAAATTTCCCTAATTTATAAATCATAGTTGAAATAAAAAATCCCATTATGGCTTGATGTCATAATGGGATTTGCTTTTAGTTTAAAATTGCTGTGGTTTCTGCGGTAAATTTGCCGTCATCACATATAATATCAGTTTTTAGAGTATATACAAGCTCTGATAAATTTTCGTTTATTTTTATATTTTCATATAAAATAGGAGTATTTTCTTTTTTCATATCATAAATATGGGGCAAAAGCTTTTCTTCTATTATATTTCCATTATCGTCCGTTGGAATTGCATATTTACTGGTTATAATAAATCTGTTATTATCAATTTTTTCAAATTCGGCATTATTTCCATTTTGTGCAAAGGAGAAAACTGGCTTTAAATTCTCATCGAAAAATTCAATAGAAAAGGCTTTTCCGATTTCTGTGTTTGCCTCATACATAACAGCTATATAATCATCTGTATAAGTAAACGCAATAAATTCAAGTAAATAAGGAAGCTCTTCTATAGATTTTATTTTACCATTTTTGCTAACTGCGATTTTATATCCATCAAATAAGCTGTATTTTATATGCTTATTCCTTACAAATTCAAAATCAGATTTTTCACTATTTTCCTTATTAATTTTGTTTTCAGATTTTTTATTATGAATAATTTCAAATCCATTTTCGGAAAATATACCAGTACTTTTTTCAGCTTTATACTCTTCCTTTGTATTATTTCTGGCTGCTGATTTAAAAGGTGGAGGAGAGTTTTTTCTTTTTCCCTTATCTATAAGTATTTTTAGCTGCTCCTCATTTTCTACACTAAAGTAATTATTTTCCTCTGTATAGGAAAAAGAATTTTCCTGAGATAGATTTTCAGCTGCATCATTAAAATCAAAGTCAGCTGTTATTTCATCAGTACATTCCTCAAAAATAGCCTCATTAGCTGAAAACAGCATTCCATTCTCTGCCATTTCGGGTTTTTCACTTTTTAAAGAATTTGCTCTCATAAATGGAAACATAACCATCAAAACAACCATTGCGGCAATTGGTAG
>SAMEA104404100__coassemble_2214_pt1 | contig 15328 bp, 13 predicted proteins | sample SAMEA104404100__metabat2_low_PE_056 | metagenome-assembled genome bin SAMEA104404100 (sample SAMEA104404100) | Balaenoptera acutorostrata
AAAATACTGATGAAGGAAAATAAAAAAAGATTTATTATTACAACCCTAATTACTTTAATTCCATTATTTATAGGACTTATTTTATGGAAAAGGCTGCCTGACAGAATAGCTACAAATTTTAGCTTTAATGGGGAAGTAAATTCCTATAACAGCAAGGGCTTTGTAGTGTTTGGTATGACACTATTTATGACAGCTATTCACTTATTTACCCTTTTTATCACTCTAAATGACCCTAAGAAGAACAATATAGGCAAAAAAATGCTTACCTTTTGTTTTTGGTTTGTGCCTGTTTTTTCTATTATAATAATGTCTTCACTTTATGCCTATGCTCTTAATGTAAAAATAAATATAGTGATGGTTATTTCAGCTATGATAGGCATATTATTTGTAATTTTGGGAAATTATATGACCAAAAATCATCAGAATTACTCCGTTGGATTGCGTCTGCCGTGGACACTTAACAGCGAGGAGAACTGGAACCAAACCCATAGATTTGCCTCAAAATTATGGGTTATAGGAGGTATTTTCATAATTTTATTAGGGATATTAGATTTTATCACCGCATTTATTTTAATAACTGTAACTATTATAATATCTGTTATTCCTATAATATATTCATTTTACCTTTATAAAAAAGGTATATAAAATAAAAGTCTGTCAAATTTAACTTGTTTGACAGACTTTTGCTATGGAATTATTTATTTTCCGTTATAAGGGGCTCCATAAATCCACCAAGCTCTCTTGAGGAAATATCTCCCCCAATTAGCTTATTTTTGTATATTAGCATATTCATAACCACATCATCCTCGCCCTTGTAGTTTTTTACTTTATAGCAGTAGCGTTTGCATTTGTCGCCCCTATGCTTTTCAAGGTCAAATCCTGAAGCCTTTTGAAGCTCATTGTATTTAGAATAAACCTCGTCAAACTTATCAGGGATAATGACTTCCTCGATTTCCAGCGGCTCTGTGTCAACTTGCCAACCCAGCATTTCTGCAATTTTTAGCCTATCGTCATTGACCTTGATTTTAGGTAGATTTTCCACAGCGTCCGATACGGGCAAAGAAACTCTTTCAGCTTTTCTGTTGATGAAATTTTTAGTCAGTACAAAGCCTCCCGCTATAACTGCCATAGCACAGCAGCAAGTGATAATTTGTTTTGCTTTAAATCTAAATGATAAAGTAAACACCCTTAAGCTCACATCCAATCTTTAATTTATATTTAATAGATATGCGCCTTATGGGTGCTTTATTCATTTAATGATGAATTACATCATCACATTCCTTAATTTTTGATATTATATCCTCGGCGTCTGGTGAAGTAAAAAATTCGTAGGTGCTTATTGGCACTAAAGCTTCCATTTCTTCAAATTTATTTTCTTTAATGAGGCTTCTTACCTTTGAAGCACTTACCATTTCTCCCTCTTTTTCAAATCTTGGTATTACCACACAGCCTATACCTGCCTTTTGAAGCTCCTTTTGCATAACCTCATTGTAGATATTTGTAGTTTCGCTAAATGGCTCTTCTCCCACATATCTGGTGGTAATGTTAAGAGCTTCAGCAATTTTTTTAAATATAGATATATCAATTTCAGCCTGAGCTAAGGTTACATCATCACTTTCCTTGATAAAATAGGAGGGAAAGGTAGCTGATGAAATCATATAGCTTTCTGTGGTGTGAATAATAACATTTTTAAGGTGGGAAACTCCCTTTTTGATTAAATCATATCTTATCTCAAAGGGGACTAAGGAGCTGTCCTCAGATACAGCAAATAAATGCACAAAATCATTTTCTGCTGCTGCTTTTTCCACTAAGTGTAAATGACCTAAGGTAAAGGGGTTGGCATTCATAATAATTGCCGCTTGTTTTCCACCTGTGCCCTCACTTTCTGATTTAAGCCTTGTGAGATAATCTGAAAATCCGTTTTTACGGTTTTCCATAAATAAGGCTAAATTATCAGCTCTGGCAATTTCATTAAAGCCTAAGCCCTCAAAAAATTCACCCTTGTCGCATTTTGTGTAGAGAAATAAATGATATATTCCTCTTTGAGCTTCTTCATTTACAAGGTGGGTTACAACCTGATTTAAAAGTCCCTCGCCCTGATAGGATGAGTCAACTGCCATACAGCGCAGGGTATTTTTAAAAAAAGAACCTGTGGCAATCAATTTTTCACCATCAAAAAGCCCCATGGTGTATTCAAGATTACCGTCTTTTTTGATACCCTCTTTGTTTAAAAGCTCAATTAGCTTTTCGCTGTCCTTTTTATTGTATTTGGAAATTTTCTTTTCCATGTATTCATACATGAATATCATCTCCTATTTTATTATAGTGAAAAGGGCAGAGCCGTTAAACTCTGCCCTTTATATGTTTAGTTTAATTTATATTAAACATTAAATCTAAAGAGAATAATATCTCCGTCCTGTACCACATATTCCTTGCCCTCAAGTCTTACTAACCCCTTTTCCTTAGCAGCTGACATTGTACCACAGGAGATAAAGTCCTCATAGGAAATAACCTCTGCCCTGATAAAGCCTTTTTCAAAGTCAGAGTGGATTTTTCCTGCTGCCTGTGGAGCCTTTGTGCCTTTTTTGATTGTCCAAGCTCTTACCTCAGGTTTTCCTGCGGTGAGGTAGGAAATAAGTCCAAGGAGAGAATAGCTTGCTTTAATAAGTCTATCTAAGCCTGACTGATTAAGGCCTAATTCCTCAAGGAACATCATTTTGTCTTCCAGACTCATATCTGTGATGTCCTCTTCGATTTTAGCACAAATAGGAACAACCTCGGAATGCTCTTCGTCGGCAATTTTCTTAACCTCTTGATAGAATTTATTTTCTTCAATGTTGTTTCCGTTTTCAAAGTCAGCCTCGCACATATTTGCCACATAAATAATTGGCTTTGCAGAGAGAAGTGGGATATCAGCAAAAATTGCTTCTTCGTTTTCATCCTTAAGTTGGAATGCTCTTGCACTCTTGCCATCCTCCAAAAATGCTTTAAGTCTTTCAAGCATTTCCAGCTCATCAACTAATTTTTTATCAGCCTTAGCAGCCTTAGCTGTTCTGTCAATTCTTCTTGTTACAATGTCAATATCTGAGAAAACAAGCTCTAAATTGATAGTTTCAATATCTCTTGCAGGGCCGATGCTTCCGTCAACATGGACGATTTCTCCGTCTTCAAAACAGCGAACCACATGGATTATAGCATCCACTTCTCTGATATGGGAGAGGAATTTGTTACCTAAGCCCTCGCCATTGGAGGCACCCTTAACAAGACCTGCTATGTCAACAAATTCGATCATAGCTGGGGTAATTTTGTCAGGCTGATGAATTTCTGCCAATTTGTCAATTCTGTAATCAGGAACGGCTACTACACCCACATTTGGTTCGATTGTGCAGAAAGGGTAGTTTGCTGATTGAGCACCTGCGTTTGTAATTGCATTAAAAAGAGTACTTTTTCCCACATTTGGAAGACCTACAATACCTAATTTCATAATTAATAACTCCTGTTCAATATATGTAATTAAAAATAAATTTTGACATAATACTATTATAGCTTTAAAAAGTGAATTTAACAATAGTAAATTTAAAATAGTTAGTATAAATTAGCCTCGCCCACATAAATATCTAAGTTTTTCATACGGACCTCACATTCCACCGCTTTTTTGCGGGAAACATCTGCGGCAATAAGTTCAGCTAAAAACATAGGTGCAATATAGGAATTAAAAAAACTCATGCTGTCCACACTGGCGGTGAGTAAAATATCAGCCTCTTTGGCGTGGGGGGCAGATTCACTTTCCGCCATAATTATAGTTTTAGCTCCTGCATGTTTTGCCATAGTAAATAAGGTATCTATAATTTTGGGGTAGCGGGGAAAATTTACAAAGAAAGCACAATCTTTTGCTGAAATGTCATTAAAATATTCGATAGCTGAAAAATCTCCACTTGTTACTAAACGGACATCGGAAACTAAATGCCGCATAGATATACCAAGACATTCTGCAACACCTGATGCCACACGAAAGCCAGCAAAGTATTTTCTGTTTGCTGCTATTAGCATATCGGAAACATCATCTATTTTTTCAATAGTATTATAGGAAATAGTTTTTTTAAGATTGTTTATAGCAAGGCCTAATTGATTGTCAGCTAAATCCACGCTACTTATGGCCTGCATATTGGAAATAAGCTTTTGAGAAGGAGCCATAATACTGTTTGAGCCATAGCGTGATTTATAGGAAAGACTTTGCTGAATATCTTTTTGAAGCTCGTTAAAGCCTGTGTAGCCTAAGGCTCTGGCAGTTCTTATAACGGAAGCATCACTGGTGCCGACCTTTGCAGCAATATCGGCAGCCGTCATAAATGACACCTCAGTTTCGTGCCTTATTATGAAGTCAGCAATATTTTTTTCTGTTTTGGTGAGCTTTGCCGAGGAAACAGCGTCTTTTAAATCTGTCATCATAGTATAAAAAAACACCTCCTGTATGATTTTGTAGTAAACACAACAATTTATTTATATAATAAAACTTTTACATAAAAAAATCAATACCGTATAATTGAAAATTTAAAAATTTAACAAATTGCCAAAGATTTATTTTTAAAATATAAATTTATGAAAAAAGCCCTTATAAAAAGGATTGCAGACAAAACTAAAAAATAGATAGTCAATATATAATAAAATCGGCAATTTTTAAACCGCTAATATATAACTAATACCGAAAAATAAAAAAAAGACAAAAAACAACATTAATATATTGACAAAATGAGCAGTTAGGCTTATTATAAATGTAAGAAATGTTGTAAAGACAACACAAAGCCGAAATTTTTAAAAAAATTCACTTTTTGTTGGTAATTAACAAGCTTTACAACATTTATTTGTATAACACGCAGAATCCTTTGGGGTTTTCGTGAAAATATATGTAATCTTTAAATGATTTTAAAGGATTGGAAAGGATGGTTTACAATGGGCAACGGAAAAAGATTGGTCATTGGTGTAATCGGTGCTGACATTCACACAGTTGGCAACAAAATTTTGGACTACGCTTTTAGAGAAGCAGGATTTGATGTAGTTAACTTGGGAGTTTTGGTTTCCCAGGAAGAATACATTAACGCTGCTATCGAAACAAAAGCAGATGCTATTATCGTATCATCTCTTTATGGACAGGGTGAGCTTGACTGCCGCGGTATGAGAGATAAGTGCATTGAAGCAGGTATTCCTGACATTCCACTTTATGTTGGCGGAAACATTGTTATCGGTAAAGTTCCTTTTGAAGAAGTTGAACCAAAGTTTAAGGCTATGGGCTTTAACAGAGTTTACCCACCTGCAACACCACCTGAAACAACTATCGCAGACCTTAAAGAAGATTTGGGTATCAAAGACTAATTTAATAGGGACAGAAATGTCTTAAAAATTGCATCATGGAGTGATAATTAAGTGAAAACAGCGTTGTTTATAGATATTGGCAGCACATATACAAAAGCAGTTGCCGTCGATATGGAAAAGGAAGAAGTAATAGCTTGCGCGAAATCACCGACAACTGTTATGACAGATGTTACCATCGGCGTTAACAATGCTATTGCCAAGATTAAAGAACAAACAGGTAGAGAAAATTTTGAAGTATTCAGAGCTTGCAGCAGTGCAGCAGGCGGTCTTAGAATGGTGTCCAGTGGTCTTGTAAGAGATCTTACAGCTGAGGCAGCAAGACAGGCGGCTTTAAGTGCAGGAGCTAAGGTTATCAAAGTTTATGCTAATAAACTTAATGCCCATGAAGCAGCTGAAATTTTAGACATAAGGCCCGATATATTTATGCTTGCAGGCGGTACTGACGGCGGAAATAGTGAGGTTATTCTTCACAATGCTAAAATTATAGCAGATATTCCACTTACCTTCCCTGTTATTATTTCAGGTAATAAAGCTGTAGCTGACGAAGTTGAAAAGATTTTGGAGGCTGGAGGAAAGCCTGCAGTACAATGCGAAAATGTTATGCCTGAATTTGGCAAATTAAACATAAACCCATCAAGAGAAGCTATCAGACAGGTATTCCTTGACAGAATTATAAATGCTAAGGGACTTAAAGCCGTACAGGATATGGTTCAGGGAGATATTATCCCAACCCCTGCCTCTGTAATCGAAGCTATTCAGCTTTTTGCAAGAGGTACTAAGAGAAGTCTTGGTATAGGCGAAATGGTTGCTGTGGATATAGGCGGTGCAACTACTGATATTTACTCTGCTACAAACGGCTGCCCCGTACTTTCTGGTGCAGTACTTAAGGGTATTCCACATCCTGCTACAAAGCGTTCTGTAGAGGGCGACTTAGGTATGAGATGGAATGCTCAATCCATAGTTAATTTGACTGAAGAGGATTTCTTCTGTGAATATGCAAATGTATCCACAGAAAAGCTCAGAGAAACTATGGCAAAATACAAGGAAAATCCTGAACTTCTTCCTGAGGACGAGGAAGAAAGACGCATAGATTTGCAGCTTGCAAGACAGGCCGCATTCATTGCAATGACAAGACATGCTGGTAGTGTAGAAAAGATTTTTACACCACTTGGTGAAAGCTATCTCCAAACAGGTAAAAATCTTTATGATATCCAATTTGTATTGGGTACAGGCGGTTCTATTATAAATAACCCCAACCCTAAGGAAATTCTTTCAGGTGTTGAGGCTACTCCTAAGGAACCATTTGCACTTATGCCTAAAAAGCCTAAGTATATGCTTGATAAAAAATATATCTTGTCTGCAATGGGACTTTTAAGTCAAGTGGATCCAGAAATGGCTCTGCGTATTATGAAGAAAGAGATGGTAAATTTATAATGGCTTATAAATCTAATAAAATGAGCATGGACGAATTTAACAAAGTTCGTAAAGAAGTTTTGGCATCTTGGCCTACAGGCAAAGATGTTGATATCGACAATGCAATAGAATTCCACAAGAGTCTTCCTGAACACAGAGTTTTCGCTAAGAAACTCGAAAAAGCTAAGAACGAAGGCGTAACACTTATTCAGCCTCGTGCTGGTGTTGCTATGCTTGATAAGCACATCAAGCTTCTCCAATACCTTGAAAAGTACGGTGAAGCTGACCTTCTTCCTTCAACAATTGACTCTTACACAAGACAAAACAGATACCAAGAGGCTGAGGATGCTATCAAGGAAGAAAGAGAAAAGAACCTTGAAAGATCTTTGCTCAATGGTTTCCCTGCACTTAACTGGGGTGTTGAAGCTTGCCGTAAGGTAATTGACAGTGTTAATGTTCCTGTACAGGTTCGTCACGGTACACCGGACGCAAGACTTCTTACAGAAATTTGCTATGCAGGTGGTTTTACATCCTACGAAGGCGGCGGTATTTCCTATAATGTTCCATATGCTAAGAGCGTTACACTTGAAAGAACACTTACAGACTGGATATATGTAGATAGACTTACAGGTCTTTACGAGGAAGCTGGTGTTACAATCAATAGAGAACCATACGGTCCTTTGACAGGTACATTGGTTCCACCATGTATTTCTAACGCTGTAGCTGTATTTGAGGCACTTCTTGCTGCTGAACAGGGCTGTAAGAGTATTACAGTTGGATATGGTCAATGCGGTAACTTGTACCAAGATATCGCTGCAATCAGATCCCTTATGAAGATGACAGACAAATACCTCCACAAGTACGGATTTAATGATGTTGTTGTAACATCTGTATTCCATCAGTGGATGGGCGGATTCCCACAGGATGAGGCTAAGGCATTTGGTGTTATTTCCTGGGGTGCTGCAACAGCTGCTTTGGCTGGTGCTACAAAGGTTATCGTTAAAACTCCTCATGAGGCTATGGGTATTCCTACAATGGAAGCTAATGCTCAAGGTCTTAGAGCTACAAAGCAGGTTTGCTCAATGCTCGACTGCGAGGTTATGGCTAACACAGCTGAAATCCAAGCTGAAATTGATATTATCGACGCTGAAACAATGTGCATCCTTGATGCTTGTCTTGAAATTGGTAAGGACAACTTCTTTGATGCAGTTGTTGCTGGATTTGAAGCTGGTCTTATTGATGTTCCATTTGCTCCATCCAAGTACAACAAGGGTGCTGCTCTTCCAGCTCGTGATAACACAGGCTGTATCAGATTCCTCGACTTTGGTGCACTTCCATTCACAGAGGACATCAAGAACTTCCACAGAGCTAAAATGGAAGAAAGAGCTAAATTTGAAGGCAGACCAGTTAGCTTCAAGATGGTTATTGATGATGTTTATGCTATTTCCAGAGGTAAGCTCATCGGTAGACCACAGTAATAGGCAAATAGTTTAACTATTATTTATTAAAAAAATTAACATTCCCCTGTTTCCGCAGGGAATGGGGGAACTGTTATATAAAAAAACATTTTATTGAAAGGGTGTCTTTACAATGAAAATTAAAAAGGTTATCTGCTCAGGCGGACGTACAGGTTTCTTCTTTGACGACCAAAAAGCTATCAAAATGGGTGCTAAAACAGACGGTGCTGCTTACATCGGCAACCCTGTAACACCTGGATTTAAGTCCATTAGACAATCTGGTGAATCCATTTCCGTTCAAATTATTCTTGAGGACGGACAAATCGCTCTCGGCGACTGCGCAGCAGTTCAATACTCCGGAGCAGGCGGCCGTGACCCATTGTTCCTCGCTGAAGATTTCATTCCTTTCATCAATGAAAAGATTGCTCCAAAGCTCGAAGGCTTGGAAATTACAAACTTCAGAGATATGGTTAAGATTGTTGACGATATGATTGACGAAAAGACAGGCAAGAAGATTCACACAGCTATCAGATACGGTGTTTCTCAAGCTATTCTTGATGCAGTAGCTAAGAGCCAACACAGACTTATGGCTGAAGTAGTTGCTGACGAATACCACACAGGTGGTGTTTCTAAGGAACCTGTTGCTATCTTCACACAGTCCGGCGATAACAGATACGAAAACACAGATAAAATGATTTTGAAGGGTGCAGACGTTCTTCCTCACGCTCTCATCAACCATGTTGATACAAAGCTTGGTAAGAATGGCGAAATCCTCCTTGACTATGTTAAGTGGCTTTCTAAGAGATGCAAGGACTTGGCTCCTGTTGATGGATACAAGCCTGTATTCCACATTGATGTTTACGGTACAATTGGTATCGCATTCAACAATGATGCTGAAAAGATTGTTAACTACTTTGAAGAACTCTCCAAGGCTGCTGACGGCTTCAAACTCCGTATTGAAGGCCCAGTAGATGTTGGCGAAAGAGAAGGTCAAATCGAACTTCTTTCTAAGCTCACAAAGATGGTTGACGACAGACACATCGACATTGAGCTTGTTGCTGACGAATGGTGCAACACATACGAAGATGTTGTTGACTTTGCTAAGGCTCATGCAGGTCATATGCTCCAGATTAAGACTCCTGACCTCGGTGGTATCAACAACACAATTGAAGCTGTTCTTTACTGTAAGGAACACGGCGTTGGTGCTTACCAAGGCGGTACATGTAACGAAACAAACCGTTCTGCTGAAGTTTGCGTAAACTGTGCTATGGCTACAAAGCCAGACCAAATCCTCGCTAAACCAGGTATGGGCGTTGACGAAGGTTATATGATCGTTTACAACGAAATGAACAGAATTTTGGCTTACATGGCTAACAAGTAATAGCAAAATTAAAATCATTAAGATTTAACCCTGATGCATCGCCCTTTAATCGGGGCGGTGCATTAGCTATACTAAACATAAGGAGTGTATATTCTCAATGAAAGAAATAGATGTAGCTGTTGTAAAAGAAAAGGTAAAGGAACTTTTTACCGAAGCTGCTTACGTAATAGGAAACGATGTTTATTCCGCATTGCTGGAAAGCAAGAAAACAGAAAAATCTCCTGTAGGTCAATCTGTTTTGGATCAACTAATCAAAAACTACGATATAGCTAAGGAAGAAAGAATGGCTGTTTGCCAGGATACAGGTTATGCTGTAGTATTCCTCGAAGTAGGTCAAGAAGTTATGTTCAAGGGCGGCGACATTAACGAAGCTGTAAACCAAGGCGTAAGAGAGGCTTACGAAGAAGGCTACCTCAGAAAATCCGTTGTTAAGGAACCAATTTTCGATAGAAAGAACACAGGCGATAACACACCTGCTATTATTTACTATAACATTGTTCCTGGGGATAAGCTTGATATTAAGGTTACAGCTAAGGGATTCGGTAGTGAAAATATGTCTGCTATTAAAATGCTTGTTCCTGCTGACGGTCTTGAGGGTGTTAAGAACTTCATCATCGAAACAGTTAAAAAAGCAGGTCCTAACCCATGCCCTCCAATTATCGTTGGTGTTGGTGTAGGTGGTACAATGGAAAAGGCTGCTATGATGTCTAAACAAGCTCTTCTCAGAGATGTAGGTGTACACAACGAAGACCCTAACTACGCACAGCTCGAAAAAGATTTGCTCCACGAAATTAACAAGCTCGGTATTGGTCCTGCTGGTATCGGCGGTAACACAACAGCTTTAGCTGTAAATGTTAATTATCATCCAACACATATAGCTGGTCTTCCTGTTGCAGTAAACATTTGTTGTCATGCTGCTCGTCATGGCCACGCTGTACTTTAAGGAGGTAGTAAATAATGGAACCAATTAGATTAACAACACCACTTACAGAAGAACAAGTTAGAAATCTTAAAGCTGGTGATAATGTACTCATCAGCGGTACAATTTACACAGGCAGAGATGCTGCTCACAAGAGAATGGTAGAGGCTCTTGACAAGGGTGAAGAACTACCTTTTGATCCTAATGGTCAGGTTATTTACTATGTTGGACCAACACCAACAAAGCCAGGTCATGCAATCGGTTCTTGCGGACCAACATCCAGCTACAGAATGGACCCATTTGCTCCAAGACTTTTGGACCTGGGACTTCGTGGTATGATTGGTAAGGGCAAGAGAAACGATAAGGTTATCGAATCTATGAAGAAAAATGGTGCTGTTTACTTCGGCGCTATTGGCGGTGCTGCTGCTCTTATTTCTAAATCCGTAGTTAAATGTGATATTATCGCTTACGAGGATTTAGGCCCTGAAGCAGTTCGCCGTTTGGAAATTAAGGATTTCCCAGCTATCGTTATTATCGACAGCGAAGGAAATAATCTTTACAACACAAAGCCAATTGAAGACTAATTTAATTTCTATAAAAGCTCCTGCATTTTATTTTGTAGGAGCTTTTTTCAAAGTTATTGAGCAATGACAGGTATTTTGTGTTAAATTATATAAGGGAGTGTTTTTATGAATATTGATTTTAGAATAGACGGAAAAAAATTTGAAACAGAAAGATTAATATTAAGACCCTTTAAGAACACAGATTTGAATGATTTTTATGAATATGCTTCAGTTTATGGTGTTGGCGAAATGGCTGGCTGGAAACACCACGAAAGCATTAAGGAAACAGAGGAAATATTAGATTTATTTATTAAAGAAGATAAGACCTTTGCCATTTGCCTAAAGGAGAATGATAAGGTTATTGGTTCTATTGGAGTAGAAAAATATGGTATGGAAGATAAGCTAACAGAATTTTTAAATTACAATGGCAGAGAAATAGGATATGTTTTAGGTAAGGATTATTGGGGCAGGGGACTTATGCCAGAGGCAGTTAGCGCTGTAATTGATTATTTATTTAAGGAAAAATCATTGGATTTTTTAATATGTGGCTACTATGACTTCAATAAACAGTCCAAAAGAGTACAGGAAAAATTAGGTTTTAAGCCGTATAGAAAATTAACACTAAATACCAGAATGGGAACAAAGGAAAAGGGAGTATTAAATCTTTTGCTAAATCCAAATAAGGATATTACTTTGAATTTTTCCCATAAGGAAACTTTAATTTACGAAACAAATTAAAAGTGAAAAATGATGACACTTCTATATGCTTGACAAATGAAAGAAAAAGTGATATTCTTTAAAAGTAATATAAATCGTTGATGAGGACGGCAATTTGCAAAAATAATCCAGAGAGAGCGTAAAATAGCTGAAATTATGCTTATTATGGCAAAAAGCCCACTACCTCGGAGAGTGCTATTAATGTGTATGCACCAAAAGCACCGTAGAAACTGCGTTAAAGTTAATTTGAGTGGCAGAAATTTTTCTGCAATTCGGGTGGAACCATGGAGATTTACTTCATCCCGTTGTGTGCGGGATGGAGTTTTTTTATTTTTAAAAGGAGGATTCTTATTATGATTAAGATAACACTTAAGGATAATTCAATAAGAGAATTTAATGAAGGTATTTCTATTATTGAAGTGGCAAAGGAAATAAGCCAGGGCTTAGCGAAGGCAGCTTGCTGTGGTAAAGTAAACGGCGAGGTTGTGGATTTGAGAACACAGCTTAAAGAGGATTGCAGTCTTGAAATTTGCACATTTGATGACGAGGATGGCAGACATGCTTTCTGGCATTCTTCCTCTCACCTTTTGGCAGAAGCTGTAAAAAGACTTTTCCCAGAGGCTAAATTTGCAATAGGTCCAGCTATTAAGGACGGATTTTACTACGATTTTGATGTAGCAAAGCCATTTACAGAGGATGACTGCGCAAAGATTGAAGCTGAAATGAAAAAAATCGTTAAGGAAAAAGCTAAAATTGAAAGATTTGAACTTGATGTTCCAGAGGCTTTGGAGCTTATGAAGGATGAGCCTTATAAGATTGAGCTTATCAATGAGCACGCAGGAAAGGGCGAAAAAATCAGCTTTTACAGACAGGGCGAAAAATTTGTTGACCTCTGTGCAGGACCTCATCTTATGAACTTCTCCCCAATTAAGGCGTTCAAAATTACAAGTGTAGCAGGTGCTTATTGGAGAGGCGACGAAAAAAACAAGATGCTTTCCAGAATTTATGCTACATCCTATACAACAAAGGAAGCTTTAGAAGAACATTTAAACAGAATTGAAGAGGCTAAAAAGCGTGACCACAGAAAGCTTGGCAGAGAACTTGGTATATTTATGATGAGAGATGAAGGACCTGGTTTCCCATTCTTCCTTCCAAAGGGTATGGCTCTTAAAAATTCCTTGCTGGAATATTGGAGAGAAATTCATAGAAAAGCGGGTTATGTTGAAATTTCCACACCTATTATTTTAAATAGAAAGCTTTGGGAAACCTCAGGACATTGGGACCACTACAAGGAAAATATGTATACAACCTCTATTGATGAGGAGGATTATGCAATTAAGCCTATGAACTGCCCAGGTGGTATTTTAGCTTATCAAGCCGAACCTCGCTCCTATCGTGATTTACCTATGCGTATGGGTGAACTTGGAATTGTACATCGTCATGAAAAGTCAGGACAGCTTCACGGACTTATGAGAGTACGCTGCTTTACACAGGATGACGCTCATATCTTTATGACAGAAGAACAAATAAGAGATGAAATTAAGGGTGTAGTTAAGCTTATTGATGAGGTTTATAAGCTTTTCGGCTTTAAATATCATGTGGAATTATCCACTCGTCCTGAAAACTCTATGGGTAGCGATGCTGACTGGGAAATGGCTACAAACGGACTTAAAGGTGCCTTAGACGACCTTGGTCTTGACTATGTAATCAATGAAGGTGATGGTGCATTCTATGGCCCTAAGATTGATTTCCACCTTGAGGACTCCATAGGCAGAACATGGCAATGCGGAACAATTCAGCTTGACTTCCAGCTTCCACTTCGCTTTAACCTTGAATACACAGGTGCTGACGGCGAAAAGCATCGTCCTATTATGATACACAGGGTTGCATTTGGCTCAATCGAACGCTTTATGGGTATTTTGATTGAACACTTTGCAGGAGCATTCCCATTGTGGTTGGCTCCCGTACAGGTTAAAGTTATACCGATTTCCGATAAACACGCTGATTATGCAAAACAAATAGAAAAGACTTTGTTTGATAAATATTTCAGAGTTGAAACAGATACAAGAGCTGAAAAGATGGGCTATAAGATTAGAGAGGCTCAGCTCCAAAAAATTCCTTATATGATTATTGTAGGAGATAATGAAAAGGAAAACGGTACTGTTTCTGTAAGAAGCAGAAATAATGGTGATTTAGGCTCAATGAAGCTTGAAGAATTCATTGCAAAAATTGATGAAGAAAACAAGTCAAGAGCTCGTTAATTAAAAATAAATATCCCCCGCTTTCTTTAGATTATCTCCAAACTGAGAGAGGAACTAAAAGTTGGCGGGGTATTTATTAAATTTTATCATTAAGGAGGCTTACAATGAAACTTACAGATATAAGCTGGATAAAAGCAGAGGAATATTTTAAAGAAAATGATATTGTACTTTTAAGTGTGGGAAGTGTGGAAAGCCATGGCAGACATATGCCTCTTGGTACTGATACAATCATTCCAATGTATCTTCTTGATAAAATAGAGGAAAAATCAAATGTACTTATCGCACCAACAATTCCCTTTGGCTGTACAGATGAGCTGGAAAATTACAGCGGAACTGTAAATATAAGTGCAAATGCACTTTATCTATATATTTCAGATGTAGTAAACAGTCTTTATAACCATGGTGCAAGAAAATTTGTTTTTTTAAATGGACATGGTGGAAACTGCAAGGTATTAAATAATATTGGATATGACCTTGATAAAAAAGGAGCAGTTTGTGCTGTATTAAATTGGTGGCTTATGGCTTGGGACTTAAATCCTAAATGGAAGGGCGGTCATGGTGGTGCTGAGGAAACCTCTGCGATTTTAGGCATAAATCCTGATTTAGTTGATAGAAACCAAATGGGCGAGGAAGCAAATTTTGAAAATCTAACTCCTGAAATTAAATTTAACGGATTTAGGTCTGCCACATATAAAGGTGTAAAAATAGATATTACAAGAAGAATTGACAGAATTACCGACACAGGTGGCTGGGTTGGCGTAGATCATCCTAAAAATGCCACAGAGGAATGGGGCAAGGAAATGCTCTCTGCTACAGCGGATTATATAGTAGATTTTTTGGAAGAATTTAAAAAAGTAGAAATTTAAAATAGCTTAGAATAATATATGAAAGGGAAGGTTAATATGGAAAACTTAGTAAAGGACGCAGAGAGCTTAGCGAATGAATTTATTAAGGAAGCTAAGCTTAAAAAAGGTCAAATTGCAGTAATAGGCTGTTCTACCAGCGAAATTTGTGGAAGTAAAATCGGTACAAATTCACAGTATCAGGTCGCTAAAAGGGTTTTTGAGGGCATTTATAAGGCATTTAATGAAAATGGAATTTATCTTGCAGCTCAATGCTGTGAGCATTTAAACCGCGCTATTATTATAGAAAGAGAATTAGCAGAAAGGCTTAATATTGATGAGGTAAATGTAATCCCTCAGCCAAAGGCAGGAGGTTCCTTTGCAACAACAGCTTATAAGCATTTT
>SAMEA104404100__coassemble_2229_pt1 | contig 15231 bp, 15 predicted proteins | sample SAMEA104404100__metabat2_low_PE_056 | metagenome-assembled genome bin SAMEA104404100 (sample SAMEA104404100) | Balaenoptera acutorostrata
AAAGCCTGATGTAAAACCTGATGTAAAGCCAGACGAAAAGCCTGATGTAAAACCAGACGAAAAGCCTGATGTAAAACCTGATGTAAAGCCAGACGAAAAGCCTGATGTAAAACCAAACCCACAGCCTGATTATAGACCAGAAGTAAAGCCTGAGCCACAGCCAGAGGTAAAACCAGAGCTAACTCCTGCACAAAAGAAGGAAGAGGCTAAGAAAGCTGAGGCTCAAAGACAGGAAGAAGAAAAGAAGACTGTTACAAAGGCAACAGACAAGGTTCTTGATGAAATTAAAAATCTTGAAATAAAGGCTGATAATAAGACAAATAACAAGACAGAAGAAAAGCAAGAAGTTTTGACTGTTGAACTCAAAAATGTTACAGAGGTTAAGGCTGAAACTTTCGCAGAAGTAGCTAAGGAAGCTGAAAAGAAGAATGTAAAGGTTAATGTTAAGGCTGATAATGTAGTTGGCAAAAAGGTAATTTCAAGAATTACATTTGACGCTGCTGATGCTGCTAAACTGGAAAAATCAGTTAAGCTGGGCGTTAAGACAGATAAGGCTGCTACACAGTTAGTAAGGAATATATTTACAAAGTTCTTTGATAACGAGGTTTCAGTTGTTAAATGTGAGCAGGAAGGCAAGTTCGGTATGGATGTCAGAATAGCAGTTAAGCTTGACCTTGAAAAGCTCAATAAAGATACACTTTTATTCTACTCCTACGATATTAAGACAAATGAATATATAAGAATTAAAGAACCTAAATATATTGTAGATAAGAATGGCTATGTTCACTTCAATACAAAGCTAGGTAACAGCATTGTTATCACAGACAAGCCACTTACACTTAAAAAAGCTAAGTAATAAGTAATTTAATCAAAACTCCTCTCAATAATTTGGGGGGAGTTTGATTTTGTTAGAAATATTTGACAAATTAAATTTATTATGTTATTATATAATATGAAAATTTTATGTAATAAAAAGGAGAAAAAGAGAATTAAATGAGTATCGGAAAGCAGTTTTTGAAGTATGCTATACCATCAGTAGTGTCAATGTGGGTGTTTTCAATCTACACTATGGTGGATGGCATATTTGTTTCTAACGGTGTAAGTGAATTAGCATTGGCAGCAGTAAATATTTCAATCCCATTTATCAATGTGCTTTTCGGATTGGCTCTATGGTTTACTGTGGGTACCTCCACCTTGGTTTCGGTGGCAAGAGGCAGAGGGGATAATGATGAGGCAAATAGAATATTTTCTCTTAATTTCTATGTATTAGCGGGAATAGCTGTGGCAATAACCCTGATTGGCCTTTTTAATTTAAAGAGTATAGCGAAATTCTTAGGTGCAAACGATGAAACTATGGGCTATGTCACATCCTATTTAGGTATAATTATACTTTTTAGTATTTTCTATATACTTTCCTATTGCCTTGAGGTTTTGGTTAAAACTGACGGTTTCCCTGTACTTGCCACAGTATGTATGTGTTTGGGTGCGGTCAGCAATATAGGTCTTGACTATCTTTTTGTAATTAAATTTAACTGGGGCATTGACGGAGCGGCGTGGGCAACAGGTATAGCTCAGGTAACCTCCTTTGTTATTTTCTTTGTTCACTTTATGGGGAAAAAATCAAATTTGCACTTTGTAAGGGTAAAACCTGATTTTTCAATTTATAAGGAGATAATACCTCTTGGACTTCCTGACTGTATAATGGAGGTTTCCAGCGGTGTAACTGTGTTTATTTATAATATAGTATTGGTAAGACTTATCGGAAACAGCGGTGTAGTAATTTATACGATTATTTCCTATATTTTTAATTTAGTGCTTATGACAATGGCGGGTATTTCCCAGGGAATACAACCCCTAATTAGCTTTGCATTAGGAGAAAATAACAAGAAAAATATCAAAAAACTCTATAAAATGGGTGTTTTCTCGGCCTTTGTCAGCGGAGTGGTGCTTTTCTTTGTCTTCCGCTTGTTTAGCCGTGGAATTATAAATATATTCATTTCTGGCGAAAGCGAGGAGCTTATTGCCTATGCAGTAAAGGCACTTAAAATATTTTCATATTGTTTCTTAATTATGGGACTTAATGTAATCACTCTTGGATTCTTTACTGCTGTGGAAAAACCGAAATATTCCTTTATAATTTCATCACTTCGTGGCTTTATATTAATCCCTGTAGGTATTGCCTTGGCAGTATTAGTGGGCGGAAAAAATATGGTATGGCTTGGTGTAGCGGTTTCTGAATCAATCTGTGCAATATTTACATTAATTTTAAAGCATAAATATTCAAAAGAGTTGGAAAGTGCTAAATAGCAATTAATTAAAAATAATATTTTATAAATAACAGAAAACATAGAAAATTAAAAAAATATTTATAAAAACACCTTGTTAATATTCAATTTTATGTTATAATAATATACATAGTAATTGTATAAAAAATATTTTCGAGTGAGGTAATGATATATGAATAATATTGAAAACAGACAACCCGCCGGAAGCCTTAAAATTTCCAAGGAAGTTATAGCATCAATCGCTGGAACAGCGGCTAAAGAAATAAACGGGGTTGCTGATTTGGCAACATTTACCACTAACATTAAGGGATGGCTTATGAAAAAGCAATCTCCAAAGCCAATTATAATTAATCTTACCGATGATGTGGCTGTGATTGATATTCACATCATCCTTAAAAACGGCGCTAAAATTCCCGAAACATCTGAAAAAGTTCAGAATGCTGTAAAGGAAGCGGTGCAGAATATGACCGGTATTACAGTTTCAAGAGTAAATATCTGTGTTGCGGGAATTGAATTTGAAGAAAGAGAGCCGGAAATTATCACAGCTCAGTAATTTGTAGCAACAATAATTCAAAGTCCTCCGCATACGGCGTGAGGACTTATTTTATCTTATAAAAAATTCACATTTGAGGAGATACTTCTATGACAAGACATGAAGCAAGAGAACAGGCATTTTCTATAATTTTTGAAACCATTTTCAATAGCGAAAGTATTGATGAAATTATTTTAAATGCGGTTGATGGCAGAGATTTGGAAATCGATTCCTTTGCAAGAAGACTTTGCGATGAAACCATATCATACAAGGATGAAGCAGATAAAATAATTGATGAATATTCACATAAATGGAAGATAAATCGTTTGCCTAAAACTACATTGGCAATTTTGCGTATGGCTATTACAGAACTTGATAAATTCGATGATATTCCTGTCAGCGTAACTGCTAATGAAGCAGTAGAACTTGCTAAAACCTATGCTGTTGAGGAAGATGCAGCTTATATAAACGGAATTTTAGGAGCGTATATTAAAAATAAGGAAAATAAATAATGACTAACCTTATAACTGTTTCTGCCCTGAATAAATATATAAAAAGTACCTTTGACGAAAATAAGCTGCTATCAGATTTATATGTAAAGGGAGAAATCTCTAATTTTGTCAATCACTATCGTTCAGGACATTATTACTTTTCATTGAAAGACGAAAATGCCGCATTAAAATGCGTAATGTTTTCGTCCTATTCGGGTATGCTTAGATTTTTGCCTGAAAACGGAATGTCAGTAATAGCTCATGGATATGTTTCACTTTATGAAAAAACTGGAGAATACCAATTTTATGTAAATGATATGCAGCCTGATGGATTAGGCTCCCTAAATTTAGCCTATGAGCAGCTTAAAAATAAGCTTTATGCTGAGGGGTTATTTGATGAAAGCCACAAGCTCGCGCTGCCTAAATACCCTGAGAATATCGGTATAGTTACAGCAGCAGGTGCGGCGGCTCTACAAGATATTTTATATGTGTTTAATAGCAATTATAACTTGGCAAAGCTTAGAATTTATCCTGTTTTAGTACAGGGAAATAAGGCCTCCGAAAGTATAGCAAGAGCACTTAAATACATTGAAAAGGAGGGCATTTGCGAACTTGTTATTTTAGCAAGGGGTGGTGGCTCTCTGGAGGATTTATGGGCATTTAATGAGGAAAAAACCGTAAGAGCTGTTTATGACTGTTCAATTCCTATTATAACAGGAGTGGGGCATGAAGTGGATTATACCCTTTGCGATTTCGCCGCCGATTTTCGCGGTGCTACTCCAACAGCTGCGGCGGCATTAGCTTGTAGAAATACAGATGAAATTCATATGGAGCTAAGCTCCTATGCTGATAGAATAAAAAGAGTTTTGTGGGAAAAGCTGAATTTTTATCAGCAGAGTATGAAAAAATATACAGAGGAATATTTGACAGAACTTATAACCGAAAGAATTTCTGAGGAGGCTGAAAAAAAAGATAGGCTTTCTTTGGTGCTTTCTCAAAATGTAAATAGATATATAATGCTTATGGAAAAGGATTTAATAAATGTGGCAAAGGTTTTTGAAAGCCTAAATCCGCTGAATGTATTAACCCGTGGCTATACTGTAACCACAGTAGAAGATAAAAGCCTGGATAAAGTGAAAACAGGGGATATAATTACAACACTTAGTGATAAATATATTATTAAATCCGAGGTTAGGGAAGTAAAAGAACAAACAGAGCTATAAGGAGAACAAAATGAGAAAAAAAGCCACACTGGAAAGCGCCTTTGAAGAGCTTTCGCTGATTACAGGTGAATTGGAAAAAGGCGAGCTTACTTTCGATGAAGCTATAAAAAAATATAAAAAGGGTATGGAACTTATAAAAAACTGCAATAGGCTGCTAAATGACGCAAAATTGCAGGTAGAAACGGTACTTATGGAAGATGATAAACAAATCGGAGATGAGGAAAATGAGTAATTTTAAAGAGATTTATTCTAAGAGAGTAAATGAACTTGAAAATCATTTAGATAATCTTTTAGGCGAAAAGGTAAAATACCATCAAACGATTATAGACGCTATGAGATATAGCCTTTTAAACGGTGGAAAACGAATAAGAGCTATGCTAATAATGGCGTTTTATGAAATTAGCGGAAAAGATTACAAGGAAGCCTTTAATATAGCTTCGGCTATGGAAATGATACATGCTTATTCTCTTATACACGATGATTTACCCTGTATGGATAATGACGATTACAGAAGAGGCAAGTTAACCTCCCACAAGGTATATGGTGAAGGAATGGCAGTACTGGCAGGGGATAGCCTTTTGACTAAAGCATTTGGCACTTTTTCTGAAAATAGGGATGGTTTTCCCGCTGAAGCTGTTGTAAGGGGACTTAACTGCTTAGCCACAGAGTCAGGCTATAATGGTATGATTGGCGGACAGGTTATAGATATTGAAAACGAAAATAAGAAAATAAGCGAGGATATGCTTTATACTCTTCACGCACTTAAAACAGGAGCACTTATTAAATGTGCCTGTAAATTAGGCGTTATAATGTCGGGACAAAGTGAGAAAACTTTACAATATGCTGAGGAATACGGAAAAAATATTGGTCTTGCCTTTCAAATTCAGGATGATATATTGGATGTGGAGGGCGACAGCAAAACCTTAGGTAAAGCCTTGGGCAGCGATGCCGAAAACGGAAAAACCACCTTTGTAACACTTTACGGACTTGATAAATCTAAAGAAATGGCTCAGGAATGCTTTAAGAAAGCATATCAAAGCTTAGATAAAATAAATGGGGATAAAGAATTTTTAATTGGACTTACTGATTTTCTCAAAGATAGAACTTATTAGATAGGAATGGTGCGCTATTTTCAAAAACTATTTATTAAATGTAGCATTTGTAGCTTGGTTTTCAGCTCAGGTTTTAAAAACACTTTTTGCCTTTTGGCAAACGAAAACCTTTATACCAGAAAGATTAGTTGGAGCAGGTGGTATGCCAAGCTCCCACTCGTCCTTGGTTTGCTCACTTGCCTTGGCAACAGCTAAAAAAATGGGATATAGTTCACCTGAATTTGCCATTACAGTAGTACTTGCGGCTATTGTTATGTATGATGCTATGGGAGTAAGACGAGCTGCCGGTGAACAGGCAAAGGTTTTAAATAAGTTGGTGGATGGTTTTACACTGGAAAATTTCTTCTGGAATGACAAAAAATTCAGTGATGAAATTGAAGGCGAAAATGAGCTGGAAGATAAAAAAGATGAATTAGAAGAACTAAAAGATGTAAAATTAAAAGAATTTTTAGGACATACTCCTTTGGAGGTTTTGGGAGGAGCATTACTGGGAATACTGGTAGCTATGCTTATGCCTGTTGTCTAATTTTGGAGTGAGATATATTGCACGAATTTTTGAAAAATAAGAATTTTTCTCCTGCTGATATTAAAAAAATGGATTACAGCAGTTTAAATGCTTTAAGTGATGAAATAAGAGAATTACTTATAGATACAGTTGCAAAAAACGGAGGTCATTTAGCATCTAATTTAGGTGCGGTGGAATTTACTATAGCCTTGCATAAGGTTTTTGATTGTCCAAAGGACCAGATAGTCTGGGATGTGGGGCACCAATGCTATGTGCACAAAATACTTACCGAAAGACTTGATAGATTTGATACCTTGCGGCAAGAGGATGGCTTGTCAGGCTATACAAGGCCATCAGAAAGCAAGTATGATTCCTTTGTTTCAGGTCATGCGGGAATATCTATTTCTGCAGCCTATGGACTGGCTGTTGCAAAAAAATTACAGGGCGATAATGGCTATGTAATCTCTGTAACAGGAGATGGTGCCTTTTCCAATGGTGAAATTTATGAGGCAATGAATAATGCTGGAAGAAGTAATGCAAGGCTTATTGTGGTTTTAAATGATAACGGAATGTCCATCTCTCGAAATGAGGGAGCTTTAGCCAGATATTTAACTAATATAAGAACCTCTACAGCTTATTTTAAAGCTAAAAATAAGGTTACAAAGGTATTGGAGGATGTGCCGAATGTAGGGAAAAATATAATAGGTGCAATTTCAGCTGTTAAAAAATCAATTAAATATAAAATTTATGACAGTAATATATTTGAGGATTTTGGATTTGAATATTTAGGCCCTGTGGATGGACATGATATTGAAACTCTTTGTGAGGTTTTTGAAAGAGCCAAAGCCCTCAAAAAGCCAGTAATAGTACATATAGATACTAAAAAGGGCATAGGATACGACTTTGCCGAAAGTAATCCTACAAAATACCATGGAGTTTCTAAATTCAATAAGGACAAGGGTATAGCATCATCAGGAAATAATTTTTCTGCGGTTTTCGGGAGAGCTCTTACAGAAATAGCAAGTAAGGATAAGAAAATCTGTGCTATTACTGCCGCTATGTGTGATGGGACAGGCCTTAATTCCTTTGCTGAAAAATATAAGGCTGTGGGAAGATTTTTTGATGTGGGTATAGCAGAAAGCCACGGAATGACCTTTGCGGCAGCTCTTGCCGCCGGTGGAATGACACCTGTTTATGCAATTTATTCTACTTTCCTGCAAAGAGCCTACGACCAGCTTATTCACGATGCGGCACTGGAAAATTTTCATGTGGTATTGGGAATTGACAGAAGTGGTGTAGTTGGGGATGACGGCGAAACACATCAGGGAATTTTCGATGTAGCAATGCTTAAAACTTTGCCAAAAGCCACAGTATATTCTCCATCAAGCTATGATGACCTTAGGAAAAATTTGGAATTAGCTTTGAAGGATGAGGGAATAGCAGCTGTTCGGTATCCAAGGGGTAAGGAGGATGAGCTTTCTGCTAAATATATAACCTCTGATATAAACGGAGATTTTATAGGAAATAATAGGGATATAATTATCGTAACTTATGGCAGACTTTGGGGAGAAGCCTTAAGAGCAATTAGCCTACTCGAAAATGAAGGTATTAAAGCTTCAGCTCTTAAGCTCACTAAAATTTTGCCCATTTGTTCTGATAATATAGAAAGGCTTTTAGAATACAAAAATATATTATTTTATGAAGAGGGTATAGAAAAAGGCGGTTTGGGAGAAAGCTATTGCTCTATGCTTACAGAAAGAGGCTATACAGGCAATTTTAAACTCCGTGGAATAAGAAATTTTGTACCCCATGCAAGTATGGAAAATAGCATAATTAGGCTAAAATTAGATGCTAAATCAATATATGACGATGTAATTAATATAAAAACGGACGGGTAAATTAAAATGAAAAAGAGATTGGATATCGCTTTGGTCGATTTAAATGAAGTAGAATCTCGCGAAAAGGCTAAAGCACTAATTATGGCAGGACAGGTTTATGTCAATAATCAAAAGGCTGATAAAGCGGGGTTTGAGGTAGCTGATGATGATAAAATTGAAGTCAGAGGTGAAAAGCTCAAATATGTAAGCCGTGGCGGACTTAAGCTTGAAAAAGCTATGACCTCATTTGACCTTAGATTAGACGGCTTTACTTGCTGTGATTTTGGTGCTTCCACAGGCGGTTTTACTGATTGTATGCTGCAAAATGGTGCTGTTAAGGTGTATTCCGTTGATGTGGGTTATGGACAGCTTGCTTGGAAACTTCGCACAGATGAAAGAGTTATAAATATGGAGAGAACTAATATCAGATATATTACCGAGGAGCAAATTGGCTCAAAAACCATAGATTTTATCTCGGTGGATGTTTCATTTATATCACTTAAACTTATTTTGCCTGTGGTTTACAGATGCCTTAAAGAAAGCGGAGAATGTGTTTGTCTTGTAAAGCCTCAATTTGAGGCGGGCAGAGATAAAATAGGGAAAAAAGGTGTGGTGAGAGATGTGGCTGTTCATAGAGAGGTAGTTCGTAATACTGTCAACACAGCTATGGAACTTGGATTTGCTACAGCAGGACTTGATTTTTCTCCTATAAGAGGTCCAGAGGGAAATATTGAATATTTACTTCATCTTAAAAAAATGGGAGAGAACGCAGTTACAGAGGAAATGATAGATGAAACTGTAAAGCTTTCCCACGAAGCGCTGGAAAAATAACAGGAGATGTATTAAGATGAATGTTCTTATAATGCCTAATATGATTAAGCCAGAGGCAATAAAAGCCACAGGCGATGTGGTAAGGGAGCTTTCCCAAAATGGTCTTAGAACCTATATTGATATAGCGCATAAGGCTTATTTTCCATATAAAGAGGTGGAATTTGCAGATTTTAGCACTTGTCTTAACAAATGCGATGTAATTGCAGTAATAGGCGGCGATGGCACGATTATTGGCGCAGCTAAGGCAGCCATAACTGTGGACAAGCCTATTTTCGGGATTAACCTTGGCACTATGGGATATTTAGCACAGATAAATCCAAATGAATTACATAAGCTTTCTCAGCTTAAAACAGGGGATTTTCATTTGGAGGAAAGAATGCTTTTGGAAACTCAAATAACAAATGCTGGGAAAAAATATGCGGTAAATGATATTGTAATTTCCAAGGGACTTATGAGCAAAATAGTCAATATAAGTGTATTGTGTGATGGTAAGCCAATGGTAAATTACCGAGCAGATGGAGTTATTTTATCAACACCCACAGGCTCAACTGCTTATTCACTTTCTGCAGGAGGTTCTGTGGTAGACCCAATAGTAGAGTGCATACTTTTGACACCTATTTGTCCTCATTCGCTTGCCAGCAGAAGTCTTATTTTCTCGGCAGAAAGGGAGCTTACTGTGGTTTCCCAGCATTCTAGCAACGACCCAGATGTATATGTTTCCTGTGATGGAGAAGTTCCTATAAAGCTCAATTTCGGAGAAAGCGTTATGATAAAAAAATCTGATAAAAAGGTTAAATTTCTGCGATTTGACGATGAAAGCTTTTATGATATTGTAAGTGAAAAGCTTACACAAATATAAAACAAATTAGCTATGGTATTGGAGGAAAACTAAGTTATGAAATCTGACAGACAAGCCAAAATACTACAACTGATTGCTCAATATCCTATTGAAACTCAAGAGGAACTTTTGGAGAAACTGCTTGAGGAAAAAATCTGTGTTACACAGGCCACGGTTTCCAGAGATATAAAGGAGCTTCGCCTTATTAAAATGCAGGACGGAAACGGTAAATACAAATATGTTACCGCATCAGGACATAAGCCTACTGATATATCTTCTAAATTTTATGCAATATTCACTCAATCTGTTTTAGATGTGGATTGTGCACAAAATATAGTTGTGATAAAATGCTATACAGGTATGGCAAGTGCTGCTTGTGCGTCCTTGGATTCAATTCAATGGGACAGCGGACTTGTGGGTACATTAGCGGGAGACGATACTATTTTTCTCCTTATGAGAGATGAAATAAATGCATCCCAGTTAATGGCACAGCTTAAGAACATAATAAAAAATAAGCAAAAATATTTGGATAAATAAAATATATCACGATAAAGTCATATAATAGCAAACTGATTTTATCGTGATTTTTTGGAAAGTTATTTCTTCTTTTAAGGGAGGTTTTATTTTGCTGACACAGCTTTATATAAAGAATTTTGCTGTAATAAAAGAACTGGACATTTCCTTTGGAAAAGGCTTTAATGTTTTTACCGGAGAAACAGGTGCGGGAAAAACAATGCTAATTAATGCGGTAAACAGTATTTTGGGAGCGAGAATTAACAAGGATATTGTGAGAAACGGAGAAAATAAAGCCTCAGTTCTAGCATGTTTTTCCGATTTGTCAGAAAAACAGGAGGCCTACTTTAAGGAAATTGGCTATGATTGCCCCGATGGAGAAATTCTTATATCACGAGATTTAACAGCTGACGGAAGGAGTATCTGCAAAATAAACGGAAAACCTTCCACGGTATCAATGCTTCGCGATGTGTCAAAGGAACTTATAGCTATTCACGGTCAGCAGGACACAGGACATTTTCTCAATACGGGAAATGATGTAGATTTTTTAGATAACTACGGCGATTATGATGAAATAAAAGCTCTGTACGACAGTAATTATGCTCAGTACAAAAATATCAAAAGACAGCTTGATGAAATAAATACAGATGTTCAGCAAAGAGAACAAAAAATCGACATACTTAAATATCAGCTTGATGAAATTGAAAATGCGGATATCACCATTGGAGAAGAAAATGAGCTGATTGAAGAAAGAAAACGCATTAAAAATTCCGAAAAAATCCGCAACGCATTAAATGAAATCAGCTATACTATGAATGATATGGAAAGCTCTCTTTTGGAGCAAATTGATTTAGTTTGCTCTAATTTAGAGGAGGTTTCAGGATATTTAGAGGGTTATAACGAAATTTCCGAAAAATGTAATGAAATGAAATATGAGTTTCACGATATTTATGAAACCGCTCGAAATGATTTAGAAGAATTTGATGCAAATGAAGACGATATGGATGCCATAGAGGATAGATTGGAGCTTATTCATAGGCTTTCTCGTAAATATGGCGGCAGCGAGGAAAGCATTTTGGAATTTGCCGAAAATGCCTCAGCAGAACTGGAAAGGCTTAGTAACGCAGAGGAAAATACCATTGAGCTTAGAGATGCTCTTAGAAAAATCACAGAAATTCTTACTGAAAGGGCGGCAGATTTAACAGCGGAAAGAATAAAAGCAGGAAATGAATTTGTAGAAAAGGTTGAAAATGAGCTTAAATTCTTGGATATGCCAAATGTGAAGTTGGGTGTAAAAATCACACCTATGGATTTTTCTGAAAAGGGCTGTGATTTAGCAGAAATAATTATTTCCACAAATCCAGGAGAGCCTATGAAACCTATTTCTAAAATAGCTTCAGGGGGAGAAACCTCTCGTATTATGCTGGCTATAAAAAATGTAATTGCAGAAAAGGATAATATAGGCACTCTTATTTTTGACGAAATTGATACTGGTGTAAGCGGAACAGCAGCACAGAAAATCGGAGAAAAGCTAAAGGAAGTTTCAGAAAACCATCAGGTCATTTGTATAACTCACTTAGCACAGGTTGCATCCTATGGGAACAGACACTTTTACATTCATAAGGATGTAGAAAATGGTAAAACATTTACTAAAGCTGAAATTTTAAATGGGGAACAGAGAATTCGTGAACTTGCAAGAATAGTTGTAGGTGAGGAAATAACCGATGCTGCATTAAATAATGCAAAGGAAATGCTGAAAAATTCAGAAAAATAAAGAAATATAGCTAAAAACATCTGAAAATTTTATCTAAATTTATACATTATATGAATTTTTTATTACATCTTGATGTATTTGAAATTATGTAATATAATTGTTATAAATGAAAAAATAAGATTGCAGGTGTTTTTTTATGGGAAAAAATAAAGAAAATATTTATGAGAGCTTTTTATTTGTCTTTATACTTATTTTTATAGGTGGCTTTGTCAATGCCTATACATATAAACTGCATGGCGAATATTTAGCATCAATGAACACAGGAAATATGGCAAGAATGGGTATTGCAATTACCGAGCATAGAATCAAAGACACAGGAATTTACCTTATGTCAATTTGTGCCAACGCCTTTGGTGCAATGATGTCGTTTTTCCTTAGACAAAAAATCTCAAAGGGCTTAGTCAGCAAATATTATCAGAGGGCCTGTCTTATTGCAGAATTTTGTATCTTTATAATAATCGCATTTTTACCCCTTAGTTTACCGAATTTTATTGTTAACTTCACTATTTCCTTTACCTGCGGCTTTCAGCTTGCCAGCTTCACCGCATGGGAGGGAAATGTAGTTGCCACAACCTTAGGCTCTGGAAATGTCAGATTTTTAGGAGAACATCTTGGAAATGCCATAATGTTTCCGTCTAAAAAGACCATAAGAACCTTTATTTTATTTTTATTAATCACAACAGGCTTTACCATAGGAGTAATAGTGGGAGTTTATGCCATTGAGCTTATGTCAAAATACAGCATATTTATCCCAGCTGCTTTAGTTTTAGTGTTAATGATAATAGATAACTGTATATCTAAAAAAATATATCAAAAATAATGCGGAGGTAATATGAAAGAAAAAGAAATCAAAAAGGTTACGGATATGACAGTAGGAAACCCTGTTGTAAATATATTAAAATATGCCTTCCCACTGCTCTTAGGCTCACTTATGTATCAGCTTTATAATTTTGCAGACAGCATTGTGGTGGGAAATTTTGTAGGTAAAACCGCCTTGGCTGCAGTAGGCACTACAGGCGTTATCCTATGGGTTGCAAGCTCGATTTTTGTAGGCTTTAGTGCTGGTGCTATGATACTTGTAAGCCAGTATTACGGAGCTAATCGTCATGATATGCTAAAATCTGTGGTAAATAATTGCTGTGCTATCACAAATATTCTTGCCCTGCCTGTAATTGTAATCGGTATTTTTTTAACTAAGCCCATATTAAATATGATGCATGTACCACCTGATGCTTATGAACAGGCTCACAGATATCTTATCATCTCCTTTGTGGGTATAGCACCACTTGTGGGATATAACCTAAATTCAGGTTTTTTGCGTGGTATGGGCGACAGTAAATCTCCACTTAAATTTTTAGTGGTGTCAACCATTGTAAATATAGTTTTGGATGTGCTTTTTGTAGCTGTTTTCCATTGGGGAGTGGAGGGTGCCGCTTTAGCTACCTCCTTTGCTCAGCTTATTTCCTGGATTTACAGCATCATTTACATAAAGAAGCATTACGATTGGCTTGAAATAAAAACCTTTGGTTTTAAATGTGATAAGGGCATTTTAAAAGAAATGATTAAATTAGGGCTTCCAATCGGTGTAAATGAAGTGCTGTTTTGCAGCGGTATAATGCTTTTGCAAAGCATTGTAAATACTCATGGCTCTGATTTTATGGCGGGATTTAATGTAGCGGCAAAGCTTGATGCTCTGGGATATATGAGCGTTGATGCACTTTATCTTGCGGTAACAACCTTTGCGGGACAAAATATTGGTGCAGGTAAAACAGAAAGAATTAGGCATTCCATAAAGCCCACACTATTTGTTTCCACAATTATTGTGGTTATAGTAACAGGTTCACTTATTCTTTTTGGAAAGCCCTTTATGTCCTTGTTTACCCCTGAAAAGCAGGTTATAGCTGTGGGTTACGCTTATCTTATAAGAGTAATGCCATTTTACGCATTGGTAGCGTTATTCAATGTTTTAAACGGCTATATGCAGGGAGCAGGAGAAACCCTTATACCAGCTGTTACAAATCTTGTTTCTGTGTGGTTTGTAAGACTTCCCGCAGCCTATATTTTAAATCATTATTTTGCGGCAGAAAATTTGTTTTTATGCTATGCTTGTGGCTGGGCTATAAACCTTATTATAACAATAATTATGTTTAATAGGCCATCGGTTAAGAGAAAAGTATATGGTGAATAAAATAAAATCCAGTGTATCTTTTTGGTACACTGGATTTTTATTTTATTCGATTTCAATTATATCTCCGCAGTGAATACAATGAACAATGTGCTTTTTAGCTCTCATTAAATCATTTATATTTACAAATTTGCCACAGGAGGGACAGCGTAAGCAGAATTTATCAACTATGCCATATAAAATAACACAGAGGATAGTTGGAATAACAAAAAGTTTATCCAAAAACTGCATAGTTACACAGGTTACAAAGGCTACTATAATTATAAAGGCAATAATTACATTTCTGAATTTTATCTTTTTCATCTAAAACTCCTTATTTTGATTTTTTAATTTTATGATAAAGCTTTACAGTTAATTTCTGAATTTCAGAGGCTAAAATAGGAACAAGTGAAAGAGCTAAAGCGTATAAATAAAGAGTGGTGTTAAGCTTAACCAGTCCAAATGCAGTTGCCAGAGGTGGTACTAACAAAAGAACAAGAATAAGCATTGCAGAGGCACCGAAAGCATACAGCATATATTTATTGCTTTTAAGACCTATTTCAAAAAGAGAATGGGAGCTTCTTACATTGAATGCGTGGAATAGCTGTGAGAATGAAAGCACTAAAAATGCCATAGTTCTGCCAGCGGCGGCTGTACCTATGATTGTTTTTCCAAGGTAAAAGCTCAAGAGGGTAATAAGTGAAAATCCAATGCCGTGTATAAGAATATTAGGTATCATTGAGCCTGAAAAAATATTTTCATTTTTAGATTTTGGAGGTTTTTCCATTATATCTTTTTCCACAGGCTCCATACCCAAAGCTAAAGCTGGCATACCGTCTGTTACTAAATTTATCCACAAAAGCTGTATAGCTAATAGAGGTGTTTCGTGCCAGAAAATCATAGCCATTAGTACTGTGAGAATTTCACCCATATTACAGGAAAGGAGGAATTTAACCGCTTTTTTGATGTTGTCATAAATACAGCGGCCTTCTTTTACTGCCTGAACGATAGTAGCAAAATTATCGTCAGTTAAAACAATATCTGCAGCACCCTTGGCAACATCAGTACCTGTAATACCCATAGCAC
>SAMEA104404100__coassemble_2317_pt1 | contig 14753 bp, 15 predicted proteins | sample SAMEA104404100__metabat2_low_PE_056 | metagenome-assembled genome bin SAMEA104404100 (sample SAMEA104404100) | Balaenoptera acutorostrata
AAGGCGATGTTAAAGAATTTTTTGAAAGTCATTTTCCATTGAGCAGAGGTCATACGGATAAATACATATATAATTACAAAAACTACTTCACCTATAAAGAACCAGTAGTTTACTATACAGTTTAAAGCTACTGCACATATAAATAAGCCTTTTTTGTTATTTACTACTAACTCCTCCACAGCAATTAACAATAGAGGAAAGAAGATAACCGCCTCATGGAAGTGATTAAAAAAGGTATTGTAAATTAAAAATCCCGAAAAGGCATAAAGCATAGCGCCTATTTGGGCAAAGAATTTAGTCCGAGTGAAGCGTTCAATATAAATATAAGAGGTAAGTGCGGCACAGGCAGTTTTCAGAGCTAAAAGAGGGGCAATCATATATGGTACCCAAGAACCAGGAAATGGTAGTGTCAGCCAGAAAAAAGGGCTGAACAAAAGGTAAAAGCTGTATGAGCCTAAGAAATTTACTCCCAAATCCGTGTTCCAATTCCAAAGAACATCACCACTTCTTATGGCATCATGGGCTAAGCGGTAAAAGGGAATTTGCTGGACATTAAAATCTCCTAAAAAGAAGAAATAACCCTTATCATATATTACAAAAGGCAGGTAAATTATCAGGGACAAAATAAGTGTTAATAAAAAAGTTTTACCGGCAAGACTTTTTTTCTTGTTTTCGTTAAGCAAAGCAAATTACTCCTTTATTTTATAATTTTTGCAGAATTCAGCGATATGCTCCTTCATCATACTTTCGGTAAGAGGTTCAGTTTCTTCGCTGTTTTCAAAGGGAGCAACATAATAACGCTGAAATATTATATAAAGCGGTGAGTAAAATTCTAAGGCTAACACAGCGGGGGATATATTTTTTAAAATTCCCTGGGAGGAAAGCTGATAGAATAAGGTCATAATGTAGCCTAAAATATCATCAAAGAAAATTTTGCTGATTTTTTCGCTGCATTTTTTGTTTTTGCTTCTTTCGCTGTTTAAGATATTCCAAAATTTAGCAGTAGCTTTGTCTTTAAAAAGTCTTGTGAAAATTTTTTCTGCCACATTTTCGTAAGCAGAAATTTGTGTAAAATCATTTTGTAAAGCATCAGAAAAGGTTTTTTTAATCAGCTCTTCACATCTTATAGATTGCTCATCTATGATGCTGTCTAAAATATCCTTTTTACTGTGATAATGATTATACATAGAGCTTTCCTTTATTCCCACAGCAGAGGCAATATCACGAACAGATACACCATCAAAGCCCTTTTTGGAAAACATAGTGAGGGAAACGGATGCTATTTTTTCTTTTGTGTTTAAACTTCTTGGCATAAAAATCCTCCTTAATATTTTATATCTATTATACCTAACAAATGTTAGCAGGTCAATATGATAATTGACTTAAATTTTTTTGAATAAAGCGATATACATCAATTTAACTAAATAATTGCTATATAAATTATATGAAAACACAAAAATATAGTAAATACTTGAAAAGATGGAATATATGTTGACTTTTATCATATTTTATAGTATTATAATATTACGGTATTTTAGTATAAATTTAATATTAAACTAAAATACTGAATAAGGGGTTGCGAAGAGAGGGTAACTTTATGATTAGAATGAATCTTATCGAGGAAATCAGTAAGATGGAATCAGGAGATGTAATTAAAATGTATGGCTTAGCCTGTGTTATTGCGGACACAGGCGAAAAAGTTATTTACAAATCCTTATCATCCGATAAAGCTGCGGTGGAAGCACTTATGAAAAAATGTATTGATGGAAAGGTTACAATAGTAAGCCTGGAGGATATAATTTATGATTTCATTTCAGAAGAATAAAAAAAGTCCGAGAAATTCTGTGTTTCTCGGACTTTGTATTTTGATATGATTATTAGTTAGGCATATTGTATTGGCTGTATTTTTCAGGAGGATATTTAATTGCAGAAACGAAGTAATTATCTTTAATTTTACGCAGTTCATAAACCATATATTTATCAGGGGTGATTTCTTTTTTATCCTTAAGGACATTTAGTGTTAAGCTGTCGTAAGGAGGAATATAAGCTACCACAAGTGAAACGATATCGTCCTTTGCGGATAATACTTCCACAATTTGCGGTGTATAAAATCCTGTTTGAATAATTGAAGGCACTTGATAGGTTTGGGTTTCCTTATCAAAGTAATAAGTAATATCATAGTCCCCGAAGCTTTGGTGCTCTATTTTTTTCCCTGCTCCATATAGCTTAGCACAAGCCATATCCACATCACTGGCTGTTATTAAAATCATACCATTGGAGCTATATTGGAAATGGTCCTCAGGATTATTTAAAATAACATACCAAAGAGAGGATTGCAAAATAATGTTGTTATCCGCATCTTCAATATTGTCAAAGGGCACGGGGTCAAACATAATAACAGGCTTTATGATATTTTCAAATTTTTGAAGCTGTCCTGAGTTATCCATAATTCTATTGGTGAGATGAAAGCTCTGAACAAAAACGGTGATAAGGCCTACCACCGCTAAAATGATAAAAAGTCCACCTACCGGAGCGGCATATTTGTTTTTTCTGCGTTTTATTTGTTTTTTATTTTCCATAAATTAATCTCCTAAAATTTAATCTTTTTCTATTATACACTTTTTCCTTTGATATGTAAATACAATTATATATATAAAATGGATATATAAGATATTGTTAAAGGAATGTTTAAAAATAGTAGAATTTTTAAGTAAAATAGTGTATAATAAATTAACCAGGGAGTGATTATAATGATATGTGAAATAATATGTGTGGGAACAGAACTTCTCACAGGAAAAACAATAAATACAAATGCAGCTTATATAGCTAAGAAAATGATGATGTTAGGTATAAATATGTATCATCAAACTGTGGTGGGAGATAATACAGAGCGTCTTACTGAAGCTGTAAAACGAGCTGTTCACCGTAGTGATTTAGTCATAACCTGCGGAGGTCTTGGTTCTACATACGATGATATGACTAAAGAAACAGTATGTGAGGCCTTAGGGAAGGATTTTGTTTTAAATAGGGAGGCCCAGCAGGAGCTTATTGAGCATTACAAAAGACAGAACAGACCAATGCCAGAATCTAATATAAAACAAGCCTATATGCCCTCAGATGCTGTGCCTATTCCAAATGAAAATGGCACAGCTTGTGGTATAATAATACCATTAGAGGGACATAAGCGTCTTATAATGGTGCCAGGCCCTCCACGAGAAATGAAGCCTATGCTTGACGGCGTTATAGTACCTATGCTTATGAAAGAAAGCGGGTTTGTTATTTTAGGAAGAAGCCTTAACACATTGGGTTTAGGCGAATCAGCCCTTGCAGAAAAAATTAGGGATTTATCTGTTTCTTCTAAAAATCCCACTGTTGCAACCTATGTAAAGGATATGCAGGTGGATATTAGAATTACCGCAAAGGCGGAAAATGAAGAAAAAGCAAAGCTACTGCTGGATGAATATGAAAATAAGGTCAGAGAGCTTGTGCCACAGGAATATATTTTCGGCGTGGATTATGACAACATTGAATCAAGGCTTGTGGAGCTTTTGAAGGAGAAAAATCTCAAAATAGCAACAGCAGAAAGCTGTACAGGTGGTTTTATTTCCAAGAGAATAACCGATATAAGCGGAGCCTCCTCTGTATTTGAATGTGGGGTATGTAGCTATGGATGTAACATAAAGGAAAAGCTATTAGGTGTTGATACCATAGCTGCATACGGAGCAGTTTCAAGGGAAACCGCAATAAAAATGGCGGAGGGAGTACTAAAGCTTTCTGATGCAGATATTGCTGTAGCTACCACAGGAAATGCAGGGCCTGATGCTATGGAGGGCAAAGCCGTGGGACTTGTTTATATAAGTATAGCTACCCAAAATGGCACAAAAACCTTTGAATACAGCTTAGCTCTGGGCAGAGGTAATCAGCGAAATAATGTTAGAACTAATGCCTCTACTTTGGCACTTTATAACGCTTATAAGGAAGCTATAAATTTGTAAGAGTAACATATAAAATGTTATAATATAAAAAGAAAAGAGGATACCAAAATGAATTATGTATTAAAAGACAGAGAACCTAAGGCACCACTTCATTTCTTTGAAGAAATTTCTCAAATTCCAAGAGGATCCGGCAACGAGGAGGCTATTGCAGCTTATATCGAAAGCTGGGCAAAGGAGAGAAATCTTTATGTAGATAGAGATGAATGTAATAATCTTTTTATTAAAAAGCCAGGAACAAAGGGATATGAAAACGCCACTCCCGTGCTTTTGCAGGGTCATACAGATATGGTTTGTGAAAAAAATTCAGATACAGTGCACGATTTTGAAAAGGACCCTATTAAGCTTGTAGTTGATGGTGATTTTCTTAGAGCTGATGGCACAACACTTGGCGCAGATGACGGTGTAGCTGTTTCCTATATTATGGCACTTCTTGATTCTAAGGATATTCCTCACCCACCTCTTGAATGTCTTTTGACTACCTCAGAGGAGGTTGGTATGACAGGTGCTTTCGGCTTTGATGCAAGTAAGGTTTCAGCAAGAAAGCTTATTAATCTTGACTCAGACAATGAAAATGAAATTCTCTGTGGCTCAGCAGGTGGCTTGAGAGCTGCTATTTCCAGAAAATTTGATATGGTTTCTGCTGAAGGTAGTACCTTGAAGCTTACTGTAAAAGGACTTATGGGTGGCCACTCTGGCGGAGAAATTCATATGGAAAAGGGCAACTCCAATAAAATTATGGGAAGAATTTTATTTGAATGTGAAAAGGTTTGCAAGGTAAATCTTGTTTCTATCGAAGGCGGTTCTAAGGAAAATGCTATTCCAAGAGAGGCCTTTGCTACAATTTGCGTACCAGCTGACAAGGTAAATGAGGTTAAAGCAGCTGCTGAAAATATGGCTAAGGATATTGCAGGAGAGCTTGAGGATACTGATAAGGACTTTACCTTTGAAATTACAGCAGCTACAATGGCAGAAAAAATGATGGACGATAAGGCAAGTGCTGATATTATTGCAATACTTAAGCTATTGCCTCATGGTGTAAGAGCTAAGAGTATGGCACTCAAGGATTTAGTAGTAACATCTATGAATGTAGGTGTTGTGGTTACCTTGGAAAACAGCGTTGAAATTCGCACATCTCTAAGAAGCTCCGTTGAATCTCTTATTTTAAACCTTGCTGACGAGGTAGAGCTTATCGCTCACGACCATGGTGCAGAGGTTCAAAGAGGCTCTAAATATCCAGGCTGGAAGTTCGCGTCTGTTTCTCCTCTCCGCGACCTATGTGCTAAAATTTACAGAGAAATGAATGGCGAGGAGCCAAAGGTTATAGCTATTCACGCAGGACTAGAATGTGGCTTATTTAAGGAGCAAATTCCTGATTTGGACATCATCTCCAATGGCCCTAACTGTAAGGATATTCACACACCTGGGGAAACTCTTGACCTTAATTCCTATGAAAGAGTTTGGAAATTCCTTTTAAGACTTCTCTCAGAAATGAAGTAATAATATAGATTTTTGCATAATCTCCTCGATTTATATTCGGGGAGATTATTTTATTTAATATAATAGTATAAAAGCAGGAATAGCTTAGAAAAAACAATAATAATTAGATATTACGCACAGAAATAGTAATCATTGTATGTGAAAAATTACGATAAATATTGCTATCATTTCATATCTGTTGTGCAAAAAAGAGAAAACATAAAGTGTAAAGTAAAATACTTGACAGATGAGAAATTTTTGTGTATAATCATAACCGTTGGATGTAAAGTAAATGCCTTTACACGGAGGGATATGAATGAAGCATTTGGACATATCACTTCTGCTGGATTTCTATGGCGATATGCTTACAGATAAACAGCGAGATGTAATCGAACTTTATTATGACGAGGATTTATCCTTGGCTGAAATTGCTCAAAACTGCAATATCACAAGGCAGGGAGTAAGGGACAGCATTAAACGCGCTGAACGACAGCTCACCGAATACGAAGAAAAGCTTCAACTGGTGGAAAAGTTTGGACGCATACAAAATAACTTAAAACAGATAATTCAGTGTGCTAAGGACATTGATTTTATAAATCAGGACCATAATGGTGCAAAGGAAATATATGACAAGGCTGATAAAATTATAGAACTTGTCAGCGAGATAGAAGAATAAAGGGGGACGGGAACTTGGCTTTTGAAGGACTTTCGGAAAAACTCAGCTCAGCATTTAAAAAGCTTAAATCAAAGGGAAAGCTCAGCGAGTCAGATGTAAAGGAAGCTATGAAGGAAGTGCGACTTGCACTTTTGGAAGCCGATGTAAACTACAAGGTCGTAAAGGATTTTGTAAAAACAGTAACTGAAAAATCCGTAGGAGATCAGGTTCTGCAAAGCCTTACACCAGCTCAGCAGGTAATTAAAATTGTTAATGATGAGCTTGTGGAACTTATGGGCGGAGAAAATACAAGAATTAACTTTTCTTCACAAATCCCCACTATTATTATGATGTGCGGTTTACAGGGTGCTGGTAAAACAACACATTGTGCAAAGCTTGCAAAAATGTTTAAGTCCCAGGGGAAAAGACCACTTATGGCTGCCTGTGACGTATATAGACCTGCTGCTATAAAGCAGCTGCAGGTTGTAGGTGAGCAGGTGGGTGTTCCTGTTTTTGAAATGGGACAGGGTAACCCCATAGAAATAGCTAAACAAGCCGTAAGACAAGCTAAGGATTATGGTAATGATATACTTATTATAGATACTGCTGGTCGTTTGCATATAGACCAGGAGCTTATGGATGAGCTTAAGGACATCAAGAGCGAGGTAAAACCAAATGAGATTTTACTTGTAATTGATGCTATGACAGGTCAGGATGCTGTAAATGCAGCAAAGGCCTTTGACGACGCACTAGAAATTGACGGTACAATCCTCACAAAGATTGACGGTGATACCAGAGGTGGTGCGGCTTTATCAGTTAAGGCAGTTACAGGTAAGCCTATTAAATTTGTTGGTACAGGAGAAAAGCTTGATGAAATCGAGCCTTTCCATCCTGAAAGAATGGCATCAAGAATTCTTGGTATGGGTGATATGCTTTCACTTATTGAAAAGGCCTCAGTAACTGTGGATGAAAAGGATGCTGCAAAGCTTGCAAAGAAAATGAAGGATAATGCCTTCGACCTTGAGGACCTTTTGGACCAAATGAAACAGATAAAGAAAATGGGACCTATCAGCTCCTTAATCGGTATGCTCCCCGGAGCTAACAAAATTAAGGATGAGGATATGCAAAAGGGCGAAAAGGAAATGCAAAAAATGGAAGCGATTATCAATTCCATGACTAAAAGAGAAAGAGCTAAGCCTTCAATCATCAATCCTCAAAGAAAGAGAAGAATTGCCGCGGGTAGTGGAACTCGTGTTGAGGATGTAAATCGTGTTCTTCGCCAGTTTGAGCAAATGCAAAAGATGATGAAGCAGGTTAATAATATGACCCGAGGCAAAAAGGGCAGAAAGAAATTTATGCCACCTATGCCACCAATGATGGGTATGTAATTAGGGTATTTGTCGCTAAGCGATAATATATAAATTTATTTCAGGAGGTGCTGTTAAAATGGCTGTTAAAATCAGATTGCGTCGTATGGGTGCTAAGAAGGCTCCATTCTATCGTGTTGTTGTTGCTGATTCTCGTTTCCCAAGAAACGGAAGATTCATTGAAGAAATCGGACTTTACGACCCTACTAAGGAACCAGTTTTCGTAAAGATTGATGCTGAAAAGGCTAAGAAGTGGATTGCTAACGGAGCTCAACCAACAGATACAGTTAGAGCATTGCTCAAGTCCAATAATGTTCTTTAATTTTACGGAATAGAGGATTAGGACTATGGAAAATCTTATTAAAACCATTGCACAGGGTTTAGTCGATGACAAAGAAGCTGTAAATATTACAGTAGATGAACCAAATGAAGAGGGTACAGTTGTTTATCATCTTCATGTAGCTCAAGAAGATATGGGCTGTGTAATCGGTAAACAGGGAAAAATTGCGAAAGCAATCAGAACTGTTGTGAGAGCTGCAAATAAAAGTTCTCATAAAGTTGCTGTTGAAATTGACTAGCATTAGGGCGGATTTAATCTGCCCTTTTTCTATATAAATTTGTATTTTGGAGGATATAATGGTAAAGGAATTTTTAGAATGTGGAAAAATCGTAACTACCCATGGAGTAAAAGGCGAGGTTAAAATAGATGTTTGGGCAGATACTCCTGAATTTTTAAAAGAGTTTAAGACCTTTTATCTTGATAACGGAAAAGCAGAGCTTAAAGTTAAATCCTCCAGAGTACATAAAGGTGCGTTGTTGGCTGTTTTTGACGGCGTTGATAATATGGATAAGGCAGAGGCAATGAGAGGTAAAATATTGTTTATAAGAAGAGCTGATGCCGACCTAAGTGATGGAAAATTCTTTTGGCAGGATTTAATGGGACTTGAGGTTGTGGATATTAATGATAATTCAGTAGTTTTTGGAAAAATCCACGATATAAGCTCAATTCCAGGCGCAAATGATGTTTACTATATTTTAAATGAAGATGGCAAGGAGTATTTAATTCCAGGCATAAAAGATATTGTTAAAAAAATTGATTTAGAAGAAAATAAGATGTATATATCTCCTATGGAGGGACTGTTTGACGATGAGAATTGATATAATGACACTTTTCCCTGAAATGTGTGAAAGAGTGTACAGCGAAAGCATTATAGGCCGTGGTATTGCTGCTGGTAAGCTGGAGGTATATTGCCACAACATAAGAGATTATACCAAGGATAAACATAGACGCGTGGATGATAGCCCCTATGGAGGCGGTATGGGAATGCTTATGCAGGCAGAGCCTATTTACTGCTGTTATCAGCATATTTGTGAAGAAATAGGGCTGGAAAATCCCCATACAATTTATATGTCCCCTAAGGGCAGGGTTTTTAAACAGGAAAGAGCGGTAGAATTATCCCACTATGATAATATAATCATTCTCTGTGGTCATTACGAGGGTGTTGACGAAAGAATTATTGAGGAAATCGTTGACGAGGAAATCAGCATAGGAGATTATGTTTTAACAGGTGGAGAATTAGGTGCATTAGTTGTTGTGGATGCTGTGGGCAGACTTTGTGATGGAGTTTTAGCTGATGAAAGCTGCTTTACCGAGGAGAGCCATTTTGATGGTGTGCTGGAATATCCACAATATACAAGACCTCCTATTTGGCACGATAAGGAAGTTCCTGAGGTGCTTTTTACAGGGCATCACGCCAATATTGCTAAATGGAGAAGAAAACAATCACTGCTCATAACTAAGGAGCGTCGTCCTGATATGTACGAAAAACTGGAGCTTACAAAACAGGATAAAAAAATCTTATCTGAAAAATGATTTTATGTGAAATTCATATAAATTTTGATAATATAATTTTAAATTTAATTTAACACTATGTTTTTGGTGTTAAAATTATAGTTAAAATTTACAAATCAAGCCTTTTAAAATGGTATATTGTTATAAAACAATTAGAAAAATTCGTTAAAATCTGTTTTATATTAAATACATTATTGACGATATACAACAATATGCTATAATAGGCTTACGGATATACCGATTTCAAGATTTAAAATTTTGTTACGGTTGTAATGTAAAATATATTTAAAATTAACGGATTAGGAGAGTTGTATTATGGTTACTAAAGAAGTATCAGTAAAAAATCAGGTAGGTTTACACGCGCGTCCAGCAACATTTTTTATTCAAAAGGCTAACGAATTTAAGTCCACAATTTGGGTTGAAAAGGAAGACCGCAGAGTAAACGCAAAGAGCCTTTTGGGTATTCTTTCCTTGGGTATTTTGGGTGGTACACCAATCAAGATTATTGCTGATGGTGTTGATGAAGAGGTTGCAGTTGATGCACTCGTTAAGCTCGTTGAATCCGGTTTTGCTGAATAATATTTGGATAAAAATAATCTAAGCGGTGTTTTTATGAAACATCGCTTTTATTTTTATTCTAAAAACTATTTGCTAAAATTATAATTTGTGCTATAATTAATATGTATTAAATTTTATTTTATCGAATAAATTTACAGCATTATTTGCGGAAAGATGGTAATATAATGAGAAAAAAAGTGGAAATATTTAAACCGGCTGTATATGTGCTTACAGCTGCCCTTATTTTTATAACGGCATTTGTGGGATTTATAGATTTTAAGCTTTTTACATATATCGTCCCCGTAGCACTGGTTACACTTGTATATGTGTTTTTTAAGATGAGATTTGTCAGAGAGGATATTGATAATTTTCTCTCACAAATTGGAAATTTAATCTCTGATATAAATGAAAATGATGCCATAGATTTTCCAATACCTGTAATTGTTTGCAGAGAAAACGGAGAAATTGTTTGGTATAATCAAAAATTCGGTTATATTTATGAGGGAAATTCAGATTTTTACGGCAAGCATATCAATGATTATGTTCCGGGACTGGAATATACCGATATAACTATGGATGTACCTTCACCTGTAAAAATATTGGATAAGGAATACTCTGCGTATATTACTGAAAGAAGTGACGGAGAGGAAATATTATTCAGCATATATTTGGTTGATGATACTGAGCTTAAAAATATTCATAAGGAATATTTCAGAACAAAACCCGCTGTAATGATTGCCACAATAGATAACTATGAGGAGCTTTTACAAGCGACAAAGGACGGCGAATATTCCCAAACTATAAATAAAATTGAATACGAACTTTCTAACTATTCTAAAAAATATGAAACCCTTATGTATAGAACAGAAAGAGATAAATTTGTGCTTATTTTCCGTGAGGAAATGATTGCAAAAGCAATAGAAAATAAATTTGAAATTTTAGATACAGTAAGAAATCTTGATGCAGGACAAAGAATGAGTGCAACTCTTTCCATAGGTGTGGCAAGGGATAGCGGTGATATGGTGGACACCAACCAATATGCTTATCAGGCCCTTGATATGGCTATGGGACGAGGTGGCGACCAAACTGCCGTTAAAACCCAAAATGGATATGACTTTTACGGCGGTGTTTCTAAGGGCGTTGAAAAAAGAACTAAGGTTAAAAGCCGTATTGTGGCAAATGCCCTTAAGGAGCTTATAGAAAGCTGCGAGGATGTCATTATAATGGGGCATAGATTTGCAGATTTGGACGCCTTTGGTTCTGCGGTGGGGCTTAGTAAGGTAGTGGAACAAATGGGAAAACCCGTTCATATTGCTATCAGAAAAAACCAGCATCTTGTTTCTCCCCTCTATGAAAAGCTTGAGGCTGAGGGTTATGACAAGATTTTTGCTGAGCCTGAGGCACTTCTTGATACAGTTAATGCCAATACATTGCTTATAATTGTAGATACACATACTGAGGCGATTGTAGAATCTGCTGACCTTTATAGGTCCTGCAGTCATGTAGTGGTTATTGACCACCATAGAAAAATGGTGGGACATATTGATGATGCAGTTATATTCTATCATGAGCCCTATGCCTCCAGCGCCTCTGAAATGGTTAGTGAGCTTATTCCATATTTCGGCAAGGAGGGCAAAATCGGCGTTAACGAGGCTGAGGCACTTCTTGCAGGTATTATGCTGGATACCAAAAATTTCATACTTAAAACAGGTGTAAGAACCTTTGAAGCAGCAGCATATCTGAAAAAGCTTGGTGCTGATACCGTTGAGGTTAAAAAGCTCTTTAGTTCAGGTATAGAAACCTATCAAAATAGGTCAGCACTTGTGTCATCAGCAGAAATATACAGAGGCTGTGCAATTTCCGCTGAATCAAATCCAAGCTCTGATATAAGAATAGTAGTTCCACAGGCAGCGGACGAGCTTCTTACTATTATTGGAGTGGATGCATCCTTTGTTATGTACCCAGTAGGCGGAGATGTTTCTATCTCATCTCGCAGTATGGGTCTTATAAATGTTCAGCTTATTATGGAGGAATTGGGTGGTGGCGGTCATATGACTATGGCAGGAGCTAAGCTCAACGATGTAAATTTGGATGAAGCAAGGGAAATTCTTTGTAAAGCCATTGATAAGTATTTGGACGAAAAACAACAGTAAATTTTTAATATATTGGAGGATATAAAAATGAAGGTAATTTTAATTGAAGATGTAAAGGGTACAGGTAAAAAAGGTGATGTAGTAAATGTTTCTGATGGCTTTGCTACAAATTGCTTATTTAAAAAGCACCAAGCAGTAGAGGCTACACCACAAGCTCTTAATGACCTTAAAAATAAGAAATCATCCCACGACCACAAGATAGAAGTGGAAAAGGAGGAAGCAAGAAAGGTAGCTGCAGAGCTTAAGGATAAAAAAGTTATTATTCAAGCTAAGGCAGGAACAGGTGGCAGACTTTTTGGAGCTGTAACAGCAAAGGAAGTCGCTGAACACATTAAAAAGCAATATGGTTTTGATATTGATAAGAGAAAAATCACTCTTTCTGCTGAAATTAAATCCTTCGGAGAATTTGGAGCTGAAATTAAGCTATACACAGGTATTCAAACAAAGGTTATTGTTTCAGTAGTTGAATAGCAGGGAAGATAGGTGGCCTTTATGGACGATTTAAACACCGTACAATATACCTCATCAATGCCCTATAATTTAGAGGCTGAGCAATCGGTTTTGGGTGCAATTATTGCAGATTCCTCTAAGCTCCCAGGAGTTATGGAATATCTAAAGCCAGATAGTTTTTATAAGCAGCAGCACAGAGAAATTTTCTCTATAATGACACAGATGTTTATTTCAGGGAAAAATATTGACTTTGTAACTGTTTTAAATGAAACTAATAAAAATGAAATTTTTGCCAATGAAAGCGAAGCTAAATTATATCTTTATCAGCTGACACAAATTGTCCCCACTACCTCAAATGTAGAAAATTACGCTCAAATTGTAAAGGAAAAAAGCTACATAAGAAAGCTCATTGAAACCTCGGGGAAAATAATAGAGCTTGCAAAAAGCCCCGATGCCGAAGCATCAGAGCTTTTGGAAATAGCTGAGCAGAAGATTTTTGATATAAGAAAGGGCAAGGATACAGGAGGACTTATCAGCATAGGCGAAATTGTTACCGAAAGCTATGATAGATTTCAAAGGCTTTCAGGGGAAAACAAAGACGAATATGTGGGACTTTCCACAGGGTTTTCCGCCCTTGACCATGTTATAACAGGTCTTAATAAATCAGATTTACTGCTGATAGCGGCTCGTCCTGCCATGGGTAAGAGTGCTATTGCACTAAGTCTTGCCTCAAATGTTGCTATGAAGTCAAAGAAAACAGTTGTGTTCTTTTCCTTGGAAATGAGCAATGAGCAGTTAGTTTCTAGAATGCTATCTGCTGAATCTTCTATCCCCAGCCAAAACCTAAAAACAGGGGATTTAAGTGGAAAGGATTGGATAAACTTAGGCTATGCGGCTCAAAGGCTTACTAAGGCACCTATTTACTTTGATGATACAGCAGGTATAACAGTTTCACAAATAAAGGCAAAGCTTCGTCGTGTCAAGGATTTAGGTTTAGTAATAATTGACTATTTACAGCTTTTATCCAGTGGAAAGAGAAGTGAAAATAGAGTACAGGAGGTTTCTGAAATCACCCGTTCTCTTAAAATTATGGCAAAGGAGCTAAATGTTCCTGTCATAACCCTATCACAGCTTTCCAGAGGCCCTGAATCCAGAACTGACCACAGACCTATGTTAGCTGACCTTCGTGAATCTGGTTCTATTGAGCAGGATGCGGATATAGTAATGTTTCTATATAGAGATGCTTATTATAATCCCGACAGCGAGGAGCAAAATGTAGCTGAGGTTATAGTAGCTAAAAATAGACATGGCGGTACTGACACAGTAAAATTAGCATATCAAGGGGAATACACCAGATTTGCAAGTTTGGAGTCCTATAGAAATGAAACATAAAATTACAGATACTATTGATAAATACAATATGATTAAGGATGGGGACAGCGTTTGTGTAGCACTTTCGGGTGGCCCTGATTCTGTTTCGCTTTTTAATTATTTTGTAGAAAATAGGGATATATTAAAAATAAATAAATTATACGCTTGTCACTTAAATCATAATTTAAGAGGCAAGGAAAGCGACAGAGATGAAAATTTTGTCAAAATGCTATGTGCAGACAGCAGAGTTGAGGTATTTATAAAAAGCGTGGATATAAATGCTCTTTGCGGAGAAATAAGAACCTCAGTTGAGGAAACTGCAAGAAATGCAAGATATGACTTTTTTAGAGAAATTCATGAAAAATATGATTGCAAAATTGCTACTGCCCACACACTAAGTGATTGTATGGAAACTGCGGTTTTTAATATGAGCCGTGGAACAGGTACAAGAGGACTTTGCGGTATAACACCTGTAAGGGATTATATCATAAGACCTCTTATCAGATGTTCAAGGCGGGAGGTAGAAAAATATTGCTGTGAAAATGACATTTCCTTTGTAACGGATAGCACCAACAATGAGGATGTTTACACAAGAAACCGCATAAGACACGGAATTATTCCTAAGCTATATGAGCTAAATCCTGCTGTGGAAAATGCTTTTGTAAGGCTTTTTGAGCAGGGTGAAAGTGAACAAGCTTATCTGGATTTAGAAACTGACCGGGCTTATGAAAGCATTAAAAATAGCGATAAATTTATGCGCAAGCCATTTTTAGAGCTTCATAAGGCTATTGCCTACAGGCTTTTGGCACAGGCGCTTAGCGAATATGATATAGAAAGTAGCTTTTTAAGGCTGGAACTTTTGTATGAATATATCTT
>SAMEA104404100__coassemble_2389_pt1 | contig 14366 bp, 11 predicted proteins | sample SAMEA104404100__metabat2_low_PE_056 | metagenome-assembled genome bin SAMEA104404100 (sample SAMEA104404100) | Balaenoptera acutorostrata
CTTTGAATCTGTCATTGGTCTTGCTATTGCTATGGTGGTATTGCTGCCGTCAGTTATGGCTATTGCTAATAATCCGAGAACTACCGCTGATAATATACTGACCGGCTGGAACTTTTGGATTTACTGGGCCGACCAAAGATTACCCGCTATTTTCCAAACTATGTTTTTCCCGCCTGATTTGCCGTCACAACCAAACTTTTTCCCTGAACACAAGGCAAAATGGTCCTCTATGACCCTGTGGCTGCCTTTAGTTTCTATGACAGGTGTTATCTCTTATGTACTTTCTGCCAAAAAGGACTGGCTCAAAAAGATTTTAATTACATCCTTAATCTTTGCAATTATACCGGGATTTAATAGTGCCTTTGTTTTATTTAACGATTCATATTATGCAAGATGGTATTATATGCCCATTCTTATGATGTGTCTTGCCTCTGCCTTAGCCTTTGAGCGCCGTAATGTAAATGTGGATATGAGGCGTGGGCTTAGATGGACCTTAGGATTTACGCTGCTCTTTACTGTTGCCATAGGATTTACACCTAACAAAGTGGATGGTGAATATGAAATAGGCCTTTGCAAATATCCTGAGAGATTTTGGGGATATGTATTAATTGCATTTTTAGGACTGGCTGTAACCTATGTTTTATTTACACAGCTTAAAAAGAGTAAATATTTTAGAATGGTTTTAATGGCATCTATTGCTCTTATGGCAGTAACATTTTCTTGGATTTACATAGGTCTTGGCAAATGCTATTCTGATGATACTGAATGGATTAGAAATACTGCCATAGCAGGAAGAGATAATCTTATTACTCACAAGGATACTGATGAATTTTTCCGCACTGATATTTATAAAAGTATGGATAATTTAGGTATGTACTGGAACATTCCAAATATACAGGCATTCCACTCCATTATACCTGTATCCATAATGGATTTTTACCCTAATGTAGGAGTTAAACGAGATGTTTCCTCAAAACCTGATATTGAGCTCTACCCGCTGCGTTCACTTCTCTCTGTAAAATATTATTATGTGCCTCAGAGAAAAGACGACGAAAACTCACAAATGTATGGCTTTGAATACTATGATGAACAATACGACTTTAATATTTATGAAAACAAATATTATCTGCCTATGGGATTTGCTTATGATACACTTATGACCCGTGAACAGCTTTTAGATTTAGGGAAAAACTCCCGTTCAAATGCTTTGCTTGGTGCGATGGCTGTGGAGGATGAAGAAATTATAGCAAGGTATTCCCATATAACCACCTCATTAGATGAATTTTATGAAGCTCATACCACGGAGGATGAATTTCAGCGGGATGTGGAAAGCCGAAGAGCTATGTCGGCATATTATTTCAAAAAGGATAACAAGGGATTTACTTCAAAATGCAATTTAGATAAACCTGCCCTTATGTTCTTCAGCGTACCTTATGAGGATGGTTGGACTGCATATGTAAACGGAAAACCCGCTGAAATCATAAAGGCTAACTTAGGCTTTATGGCGGTGGAGGTACCTGAGGGCGAATGCGAAATAAGATTTGACTTTTTCCCAAAAGGACTTAAACTGGGTGCTGTTATCTGTATAATAGGTATTATAATTGCTATAATATATGTATATGTCTTTAAATACATAACAAAAAAGAAAAAAATAGCTACTAAATACATTAACAAAACAGATGAAACAAGTTTATTAAATGAAGAAAATAATGGGGAGGAAATTTAAAATGAACACATTATATTTAGTTATACCCTGTTATAATGAGGAGGAGGTTTTACCTGAAACCTCAAAACGACTTAAGTTAATAATGGAAAATTTAATTTCCTCTGAGAAAATTTCATCAGACAGCCGTATAATTATGGTAAACGACGGCAGCCACGATAAAACCTGGGATATTATTTCAAAATTATATGAAGAAAATGAAATTTTTGGCGGTATTAAGCTTTCACGAAATAAAGGACACCAAAACGCACTTTTAGCAGGACTTATGTATGCAAAGGACCACTGCGATATGGCTATTTCCTTAGATGCTGATTTACAGGACGATGTGAATGCCATTGAAAGAATGGTGGATGAATATCACAAGGGTAGTGATGTAGTATATGGTGTTAGAAGTAGCCGAAAAACTGATACCTTTTTTAAGAGAACTACCGCTGAGGGCTTTTATAAATTTATGCAGCTTTTAGGGGTGGATATTGTAAATAATCACGCCGACTATCGTTTAATGAGCAAAAGAGCCTTAGAGGCCCTATCCGAATATAAGGAAGTAAACTTATTTTTGCGTGGTGTGGTTCCCCTCATAGGCTTTAAATCCTCTGTCGTAGCTTACGAAAGAAGTGAAAGATTTGCCGGAGAGTCAAAATATCCCCTTAAAAAAATGCTCTCCTTTGCCTTTGACGGTATAACCTCATTTAGCGTAAAGCCAATTAGATTTATAACCCTGCTGGGTTTTCTAATTTTAGCATGCAGCTTTATAGGTCTTATCTGGCTTCTATGCTTAAAACTGGCGGGAAAAACCGTACAGGGTTGGACCACCCTAATGGGTTCAGTTTGGTTCATAGGAGGTATTCAAATATTTGCCTTAGGAATTATAGGGGAATATATAGGAAAAATTTATAAAGAGGTTAAGGCTCGTCCCCGCTATACTATTGAAACTATTATAAACAAGGAAAATTAAACAAAATCTCCCGACTGCATAATAACGCAATCGGGAGATTTTTTAATATTTATTTTTCTGTGCATATAAAAGCTGATTTTCTAAAAGCCTTATTCTGAAAGCTTTTTCATCCTCAGAAAGTGATTTATTTTGCTTAATTTTTTCTAAGCTTTAATTATAAATATCGACATTTTATTTTGAAACTTTACTGTACTTTCAAAAATTTAAAATTATTCAAATTTTATCCTCGGTAGCTTTCGCCTAATTCATCCTTTACTTCCTTTGGCAAGTCATCGGCATAAATAAGGTAATTTGCAATGCCCTCATCATTTACAAGGATTATGCCGAATATCTGCTCTGTTATATTATCTGAGCCTATGAAAGCCTTGTTTAGTGCTTCCTTCATTATTTCAGTATTATCTGTATTGTAAAAGCTGTTGCTGGCGTATTCCATATCATCATTATAGTGAATAAGGGATTCCTTATCAATATTACTCCTGCGAACCTGTGCAAACCCATATTTAGAGTAATATGATAGGGTTACAAACATTCTTGTGTCAGGTGCAAATTCCTGATGCTCAGAAAAATCAATTCCCATTTCCTTTAAGACAGCTATGGTGTTTACATATTTATCTGTGATAATATAACCGCTGGTGCTATAGCGATTTCTGTCATTTGAAATATCATAAACTGGTTTAATATGGCATACATAAGCGCCTTTATGCTCCTTTATATCCTTTATAGTTTCAGAGAGCATATCCTTTTGCATAGCCTCAATTACCTTGGCATAATTTTCGCCATTTTGATATTTCTTTTCGATTTTAATTTCTTCGCCTAAACCTGTGGTAATTTCAAGCTCAAGTATCTTATCTGATGGGGCATTAAAAATAGTACATTTTTGAGCTTTCATTTCAGGGCTTTCATTTAATTTGTTAAGAGTGTTATAAAGTTCCCTTGGTATTTCCTCACTATATTCTCTTCTCACCTTTTTGCCGTTTGTAAGCTCATATTCAATGGTATTATGAAAATAAGTAATGTCGTCGTCATTATAATTTTTCTTTTTGCTGTCAATAATATATTTATGAAGATTTCTAATTACTTCCTTTTCCTCTTCACCTGTGAAACTAATCATTCTTTGGCTTATACCATTGTCATTTTCATACCATACATTATCATTATGATAAATACCATAATAATCAATGCTTGCCGATTTTATCTTTTCAGGCTTTGGCAAATAACTCTCATAGCCAAACCAGCCTGTACGGGCAAATACAATAAATAAGGGTGCTGCTAATATGCAAATTATCAAAACCATATGATTTGTAATTCTAAGCTTCATACTGCGAGTAAAAATACCCTGCAAAATAAAGTAATACAAAAATCCGTAAATACCTGCAGAAATAATTGTAATTATACCTGTAACATTATTTCCTGACAAGCCAGCGGTAATTATAGCAGAAACAGTAGCTATACCAAATACGCCCACTGACATTACAACCTTATACATAAGCCCTCTGATATCAGCACTTTGAGCTATCTCACTCCTTCTTCTCTTGTAAATAAGTACAGCTAAAGCCAAAATAACTACTGCTAAAATTCCCCATACTACTGTCATTAAACTCATATTTTCTGAGTTTATTATTCTGTAGTAGTTATAACGGTCGCTTCTGGTTACTGAGCAGAAAAGCATATTTACAGGGGAAAATAGCACTGCTTTACTGAGCAATTCCATATTAAGAGCAAAGCCTTTTAAAAATATCTGAAAAATAAGTGATGACAAAAAGCCTGACAAAGGAATAATTTCCGCCATAGATGCTGAAAATATAACTGCATCCAGCGTAGTGTTAGCACAAACTGAGCTTAAAAATATTATGGATAAAATAGCTAAAACATAAATTATCATTCTACCCATTTCAGCTAAAATTAATCCTGCACTTGATATCTCAAAGCCTAAGGGATTAAATATATTACTGTTTGCCCAAGCATTTATTCCCACAACTGATAAGTAGCAAATTACCATAGGAACTATAATAACAGTTGCCACAGCCAAATAATTTGCCATAAGCATAATTTCTCTTTTTACAGGGAGAGCGTGGTAAACATCCAGCTGTTTTTTACTGTGCATATAGCTATTAACAGTTATACCTAAAAGTACAGTTACTGCAATAAGCAAAAGCATATAGAATATATTTGCCCCCTCTGTATAAACAGAACCCTTGCCACAAAAACCATTTAGCACCATATTCTCTGTTACAGCTATGCCAACATTGGATACAGCCATATCTATTCTGCTTTTTATAGTAGAAATATACATACCAGGGTAAATTATAAAGGAAAAAATGAGATAAATAAGACTTGCCCATCTTACTTTATAAAATGCATTTTTATATTCAGATAAGAACATCTGTCCGTTAGAAAATGATTTTGTTGTAGTCATAACCAATGGCCTCCATTTCATAGATAAATACTTCCTCCAATGACATAGGCATAGTTTCAGTAAAAATCGGATTAAATACCTTTAGCTTTTCTAAAATTACATCCCCATCATTTCTTGCTGCAATAGTGGCAACCTTGCCATTTATATCTACTGTAAGCACACCCTCCAGCATCAGCTTTTCCTTTTCTGGCACTTCATTAAATGCCGCTTGAATTTTGCAAAAATGCTCATTTATTTCCTCCGAGGTAATCTTAGTAATAAGCTCCCCCTTGTGCATAATGCAAATAGTATCACAAAGGTCCTCCAGCTCACGCAAATTGTGGGAGGCTATAATAACTGACATATTGCCCTCACTGACTTCCTCAGCAATAACCTTTCTAACTGCCACTCTAATAACAGGGTCAAGTCCATCAAAGGCCTCATCTAATAGTAAATATTTAGGGCAGCAGCTCACCGCAATAATAAGAGCAGCCTGTCTAAACATACCCTTTGAATAGGTTGAGGTGCGTTTTTTGGGGTCTATGGGGAACTTACTTAAAAGAGATTTAAACTTTTCCTCACTAAAATTTGCGTACATAGATTTATAAAATTTTCCCATTTGCTCTAAATTTGCTGTGCTTGGAAAATACATATCGTCGGAAACATAGAAAATTTCGGATTTTGCGTATGTATTTTCAAAAACCTCTCTTCCGTCAACCTTTATGCTGCCACTATCAGCCTGATATATTCCCACTAAGCTTCTAAGCAAGGTGGATTTCCCTGAGCCATTAGTTCCAACTAAACCTGTTACACTATGCTCATCTATCTCAAGAAAAATATTATTTACTGCATTATAATCTTCAAATTTTTTTACAAAATTACTTATTTGTATCATAACCTGCTCCTTTCTTAAATTCCTGCTCCACTATTTCGCAGACCCTTTCCTTTTTCATACCGTAAAGCCTTGCCTCATAAATAGCTTTGGAAAGATTATCTATTGTTTCCTCATTATAGAGGATTTTTTCCTTTACATCCTCACAAATAAAGCTTCCTCTGCCTGTGGCAGTGTATATAATTCCGTCCTTTTCCATATCCTGATAGGCCTTTTGTACGGTATTGGGGTTTATACCTAAATCTGTAGCCAAGCTTCTTACAGAGGGCATTTTTTCTCCCGGCTCTAAAATTTCATACATTATAAGCTCTAAGGTTTTCTTTTTGAGTTGCTCGTATATAGGCACTCGGCTTTTTAAATCTACTAAAAACACATTTTTTCTCCTTTCTAATTATGTATTAAGTGTATTATATGTCCTGTTACACTTATGATAGCAGTAGGCATTTAAAATTGCAAGTATTTTTTAAATAATTAATAGTTTTTTAACATTTCCCGTAGAAAATATCACTTAGTATTTTTATAGCTTTTTCGGTTTCCTCTGGTTCAATTCCCGTATAAGCAATCAGCAAATTATGCTTTGCCTTATCATCCACTCCCTTATAAAATTCCGATAAAAAGCTGAGCTTTACTCCATTTTCCAAGGCCTTTTTCTTAATAAGCTCATCCCTTAACTCTGTTTTTAAATTAAGCACAAAATGAAGTCCTGCATTCTTTTCTAATATTTTAAAATCCCCGCTATTAAAATATTTTTTAATATAGCCCACTATCATATCTCTTTTGCCCTTATAAACCTTTGACATTTTATTTATATGGCGTTCAAAATATCCACCATTTATAAATTCTGCCATAGTGAGCTGTTCCAAAACCGAAACTGAGCTTGACATAAAGCCAAAAATTTCATCAGCTCTTTTAAGTAAATTTTCAGGCAAGACCATATAGCCTATTCTAATTGCGGGGGAAACTGATTTTGAAAATGTATTCATATATATTACACGATTATTGCAATCAATGCTATATAGCGAGGGAATGGGTTTGGAATTAAATCTGAACTCGCTGTCATAATCATCCTCTATTATATAGCGATTTTTTTCCTCATAGCACCAATTTAATATTTCTGTTCTTCTTCCTATGGGTGTGGTAATACCGCTGGGGAAATGGTGTGATGGAGATAAATGAAGAATATTGGCGCTGCTGTTTCTGAGGCTTTCTATAGAAATACCCCTGCTGTCCATTTCAATATTACAGTAGGGTATATGATTGTATTTGTAAATTTTATCAATTTTATAGTATCCAGGATTTTCTATACCGATTACTAAGTCCTTGCCTAAAATATTTCCTGGCATAGGGTATAAATTTTCAGTACCTCCCCCTATTATAATTTGCTCATAGCTTACATCAATAGCCTTAAATTGTCTTAAATAGTCAGCAATAGCTTTTCTTATGGTTATGTTTCCCTTATAGCTTTGTCTTTTTAAAAGCTCCTCATCCCTTTCTGAGAGAATTTTCCTCACTATCTTTGACCAGGTGGAAAAAGGAAAGTCCTCAGCAGAAACTGAATTTCGGCTTAGATTTATATAATTTTCATCCCTTTGCTTAAGAGGCTCCTCTGCCGCTTCTATATGGGAAATTTGCCTTTCTATAATTTCTACCTTACAGGCAAAATACCCCTTTTTCTCCTTGCTTTCTATATATCCTTCGCTCATTAGCTGACTATACGCATTTTCCACAGTTATAACGCTAACATCTAAATTTTCAGCAAGACTTCTCTTAGAAGGAAGCCTCTCCCCGTGGGAAATAACTCCTCCTGTTATATCAGCTTTTATAAAATTATAAATTTGCATATATATTGGTGTTTTGTCATTTTTATTTATATTATATGTAAGCATAGCTACTCCTTTTAATTATCTGGTATTATACTATTATCTTAAACTGGTACTTTTAATAATATCACAATTATATATAATAGTAAATGTTGAATTATTATTTGTCAACAACATAAAAAGCTTACGGAGGTTATTTTCAATGAATAACGAAACACAAAAGAAAAACTCAAACAAATTTACTACAAAGCAAATAGTTTTAACAGGTGTTATGGCGGCTATTGTTTTTGTATCCAATTACATATCCTTTAAAATACCGCTGATTGCCGGTGCTCCCACAAGAATACATATTGCCAATGGCTTTTGTATGATTGCTGCTATGGCATTAAGTCCCTTAACAGGAGGATTAGCCGCAGGTATCGGCTCAATGTTCTACGACTTTACAAATCCAGCTTACATTTCCAGTGCTCCCTTTACCTTTATAAACAAATTTTTAATGGCATTTGTTGCAGGAAAACTTGCTAATATTAAAGGCAAAAAAGCTGAAAATGTAGGATATAATATTATGGGTGCCGCTGTAGGTCAAATAGTCTATATAGCCTTATACCTCACAAAGAAATTCATAAAGGGCATTATGGTGGGAAATCCTGTGGAAACTGTTCTTGCGTCCTGCGCAACTTCTCTTGTTTCCTCCTTAGTAAACGCTGTTATTGCAATTATATTAGTTGTCATTCTGCTCCCAGCATTTAGAACTGCTGTTAAAAAAGTAAATCATTAATTACAAAAACGGACCACTGAAGATTAAAAAGCCTTTAGTGGTCCTTATATTTTTAATAATTATATTTAACTAAAACCTTTGTATAGGATAAAAGTGAGGCGTCCTCGTTAAGATTATAGCATTGGAGCAAATACACGCATAATAGCAGCTAAAATTCTTCTGAAAACTCCGATGCTGTTTACATCATCCATAGTAATCTGCTGACATTGCTTTAGGGTATTGACTATATCTCCCTTTACCTTATCCACCATAGAGGAGTAATAGAAACATACCCCACATTCAAAATGAAGATAAAAGCTTCTGTAATCCATATTAGTTGTACCTACAACGGCGGAATTATCGTCTGATACGAACATTTTAGCGTGAACAAATCCAGGGGTGTATTCATAAATTTTAACGCCTGATTTAATAAGGGATTTATAGAAGGAGCGTGTAGGGATATAAGCATACCACTTATCTCCGATGTGAGGTGTTATAATTCGCACATCAACTCCAGTTTCAGCGGCATTTTTTAAAGCTGTAACCATTTCATTATCCAAAATAAGATATGGTGTAGTAATATAAACATAGTCAGTGGCTCTGTTTATAATTTGCATATAAATACTTTCGCCCACATTGGTGTCATCCAGAGGAGTATCCCCATAGGCCTGAACATATCCGTCGCTTTCGTAATGCTTTGTGGGCTTATATTTTTCATAATCCATATCTGCTTCCTGTTTGGTGAAATCCCAAAGTGTCAGGAACATCATAGTTAAATTCCAAACTCCATCTCCGTAAAGAGCAACGGCTGTATCCTTCCAATGTCCGTGCTTTGGATAAGCATTTATGTATTCATCAGCTAAATTTATACCGCCGCAAAAACCTACATTTCCGTCAATTACACAAATTTTTCTGTGGTCGCGGTAATTCATAGCCATATTTAAGTGGGGTCTAAAAGGATTAAATACTGCACATTTTATACCGTATTTTTCTAAGGTAACAGAGTAACCTGTTGGCAAGGTTTCAAGACTTCCCATATCGTCAAACATTACTCTAACCTCAAGACCCTCCTTGACCTTTTCTTTAAGTATTTCTAAAATAGGGTCCCACATTTGACCTTCTTCAATAATGAAATACTCCATAAAAATGAATTTTTCCGCTTTTTTAAGCTCTTCCTTAAGCTTTTCAAACTTAGCCTCACCTAAGGGGAAATATTCTGATTGAGTATTTTTGCTGACAGGGAAATTAGAGCTGTTCATAATATACTGTACTCTGGCAGCTATATTTCTGTCCTTTTCTCTCAGTTCATCATAGGCATCCTTATTTTCCTGCATAGCTTCTTTCATGCGTTTTTCTACTTCTTTGTCGTACTTAGTAATTTTTTCACGAAGAACTCTTGGCATATTTTTATTTCCAAAGAAAATATAATATACGCCGCCTAAAATAGGAAAACACATTATAGCAATTACCCAGGCTAATTTATATGAGGGGTTATCATCCTTAGAAACCAGCCATACTACTACGCATAGGCTAAGTATCTGCAATGCAATGACAATTTGACCTGCTATTGCACTGACTTTAAGTACAAGAAATGTTAAAAAAATAAATTGTACAAATATTAAAAATCCAAAAATAAATGTTCTGCTAAATAGAAAATGTAAAATTCCCTTTGCACTAGGCCTTTTTTTCATAAATTTCAACCTTCCTTTAAATAATTTATCCTATTTTTAATTTTCATCTTTTAATAAATGAGTGTTATTATATATACCGCTTCTTAAATTAAAACTGCCGTCTTTATGTATCTCTAGGGAAGCTGTAAAGGGTTTTTCCTGCATCCAATCAAAGGGTGGACATATATATGTTATCTCAAAACCCTTATTAGGATAGCTGTAATAATTCGCCTCCCCAATAACTGAGCTTTTTCCCATAGTAAATGAGGCTTTATGAACTGAGTGAATACATTCTCCCTGCTCATACATTGGAATAGGCGGATAAAAGGTTATTTCTGGAGCTTCTGTATGCATATTCACAAATATTTTGAAAAGCTCCAAACCCTTATCTGTTTTCTTTGCAATTAGCTTTTGCGAACCACAGGAAATAAAAATATTATCATCAACTGATTTTTCCAAAAGATAGGTAACTTCTTTTCCGTCTATTTCATATATGAATTTTTCTCCCTCTTTAATTTCCTCTGGCAGATGTATAATTTTAAGTCTTTTTTCTTTATTATAAATATTAACCATACCTAAATCCTGCACATGATTTAGCATAGGCTTGCCTTGAATAAAGTGGAGTATTCTCTTTTTCCTAATATTATATGTTTTACCAGTAATATTTACCGTGCTTTTATTCATTATTTTAAGTCTGCGACTGGTATAAAACAAGGTGTTTTGACTATTTTGAAAAAATGATTCATTTACCTTTATGGCATGTTTTTTTCTGTATGGCTTTCTAAATGAAAAAAGCTCTATTTCAATATTTACATTTTTCTCTGTTCTGAAAAATAGCTTTAAATACTGGATATTCCTGTTTTCATTTCCTAAAAGCTTTATTTCAGAATAAAAAATCGCATCTACTTTAACTCTGCTTTTTAAAAACTTATATTCATCCTCATCATTTATATATGTTATAACTTTCTTATCATGTCTTACCGCTATTACAGTAATTATAATTTTACCGTCTAATTTCATATCTGTAATAATATGAAATTCCTTAAAAATCCTATTGCCATCTACGGCAAGATAGATGTATCTTTTATACTTTTGATAATCAATATCAAAAGGTTGTATAAAAAAAGTCTTCATTTTCAATGTCCTTTTTATTTTATTATATATTATCTATATAATTTTAACTCATTTATATAAATATTTCAACCATTCAAATAAATTATTTTATTAACAAAAAATTATTTTTATAAAGCCATCCTAAACTCTATTGTTTATACAAAAACAATATGCTATACTTTATATATAAATTTATAAGGAGAATTTTATTTTGAACAGCTTAAATACAGATAACAGCTTCTTAATTACTGCTATATCAGATTTTTCCGCGCCAAATGTGGATTCGGATATTGTCGTGCTCTGCGGTGATACTCCATACATAAAAGCTGAAAATGCTCTAAACTATTTATATATGGTGGGAAAATATGCCAGACGCTATTGTGTTTATGTTATTACTGATAGATTTATAAAGGATGGCCTTTTAACTCAATGTATGCTTTCTCCTAAGGGTGAAATTATGGGAGTACAAGCTGCTGCTCATATAAATTTAGACTATCGTGATAAAATAGCTAACGGAGATTCTCTTGATATTATCGAAACTCCCTTTGGAAATTTCTTTTTAGCTGTGGATACAGATATATATCATCCTGAAATAGTCAAAATTGCCTCCTCCTTAGGTGCTGATATCATAATAGCCTCAAGACATATAAATTCTTACAGCTATATGCCCCAAGGGCCATTCATAGGCAGCGAAAATGCGGCAATTACAGGCAATATATGTGTATTTGATGTAACAAATGAGGGTGGCATTCTTTTTACCCCTAAGCTTACCTTCTGTGAAAAGAAAAATACATTAAAGCCTCAAAAAAACTGCAATATAAAAATAAATTTAGCAAATATACGCAGACATAATATGACTATGGAAAATAAGGAATTATATAAAAAGTACATTAATATTTTGGAAAGGTAGACTATGACACCAATTAATATGAATTTTTCGTGGCTTATGGCAAATATTATTTGCAGCGGACAAAAAGCCAAAACCGAAATTGGATATATGGATATTAAACCCTCTAAAGGACTTTTAGAGGCAAAGCAATTTGAAAGAATATTCGTTTCCGCCTGTGCATATGATTGTATGGCTTATAAATCCTTTTCAGATTACCTAAAAAAAATAAATGCTTATTTTGAAGTAGCTGCAAAGGAACACTCCTCTATGATTGTTTTCCCACAGCTTTTCGGAGTTAGCTGTGCTACCTTTACTGCAAATGGTAAAAAAATAATTGCAAATATGTTTTCAGAGAATTTTACTGATTTATATTTAAAGGATTATATTAAATCTATGGGAAAATGGAATATTAACTTTTATACAGGATTTTTTTCTGCCCTTGCTAAAAAATATAATATGTATGTACAGCCAGGTTCTGTGCTATTTTATGAAAACGGCAAAATCTATAATCGCAGCTATATGTTTGATAATAATGGCTTTTTAGTAAATCATCAGGATAAGCTATTCCCCAGCATTTATGAAAAAAATATGGGAATTTCAGCTGGAAACACTATTAATATTATGGAAACTGACATTGGCAATTTTGCAATTTTAAATGGTGCAGATAGCTTTAGCTATGAACCCGCAAAGATTGCTAAGGAATTAGGTGCTGATGCTATTATATCCTCCTGTATTGACAAGGATAACTTAAATCCAATTCTTCATAGAAAAACAGTTCAATGGCGCTGTAGTGAGCAAAATCTCTTTGGTATCATCCCCTGCTCCCGAAAAATAAGTACTGAAGAAAGCCCTATTTCCTTTGTAGCTCCCACAGGAATTACCGAGGATTTAACTGGTCTTTTATCCACAGAGCCTACTGAAATTATAAAAACTCAGCGATTAAATTTTATTAAGCTCAAAAAATATTTTAACTCCTATACCAGCGACAGGAATTATCCCTTGTATCAAAAATATTTTGATAATATATATTAATTAGAAAGGATTGATTATCTTGAAACCTATTATTGCAGTAACCTGTAATTTTGGATTTATCGACAAAAATGCACCCTCCTCAAATCCTCATCCGCCAATGGAATTTGACAATGTTTCTGACAACTACATAAAGGCAGTGGAGGCTGCAGGAGGAATACCCTTAGTTCTTCCAATTTACGCTGATGAAAGCACTCTTATAGAGGCTTTGGAAAGAGCTGACGGTGTGTTATTTACAGGAGGTGCTGATGTAGGACCTCATCACTTTGGAGAATTTCCATCAAATAAGCTTGGTAATGTGTCCAACAGCCGTGATATTCAGGAGCTTGCCGCTGCTAAATATGTATTGCAGAAGACAAATAAGCCTGTTCTGGGAATTTGCCGTGGCCTACAGCTTTTAAATATTGCTGCAGGTGGTACTCTTTATCAGGATTTAATGGAGAATGGCTTTAACAATCACACTATTGATACCTATCCTCGATATATTCCTTCCCATAAAAATAAAATTGTAGCTGATACTACGCTAAAATCCATTGTCGGCAGTGATAGCATAGGAGTAAATTCCTTCCACCACCAAGCTATTAAGGATGTGGCAGATGGCCTTAAAATTTCTGCTTACAGTGAGGATGGTTTAATTGAGGCTTTAGAAAATGCTGAAAGCGACCGCTTTATTTTGGGAGTACAATGGCATCCCGAGGCTTTACAATCCTATGAGGAGCATAGAAATATTTTCAAAGCATTTATCGAAAGCACAGAAAAAAATATGAAATAAATAATAAACACGCACCGATTAAATTTCGATGCGTGTTTTATTTTAATCTTCTTTCTTGAAGAAATCCTTTAACTTATCTCCGAAGCTCTTACGCTTTTCGTAGTTTTTGTCAGAGGATAGGCTGTCAAATTCCTTTAAAAGCTCCTTTTGCTTATGAGTAATATTCTTAGGTACCTCCACATTTACCTTAACATACTGGTCGCCGCGTCCCTTGCCGTTTATGTAAGGGATACCCTTGTTTCTAAGTCTAAATGTAGTACCTGTCTGTGTACCCTCGGATATATCGTATTTAACCTTGCCATCAATGGTAGGTACAATGATTTCATCACCCAAAACCGCCTGTGTAAATGT
>SAMEA104404100__coassemble_2401_pt1 | contig 14307 bp, 15 predicted proteins | sample SAMEA104404100__metabat2_low_PE_056 | metagenome-assembled genome bin SAMEA104404100 (sample SAMEA104404100) | Balaenoptera acutorostrata
AATATCAGCACTATCCACCATAACCCCTATAAGTAAAAGCTGACTTGATTCTCCAGGGTCCCCTGAACCTGCCAGTTGCCAATATTGATCCTCCATAGCCTCGTTTCTTGGGGCGGACAAAAGTCTTTCCATAGTTTCAAATTTATCCCTATATTTAGGGTCATAGTTTGACTCAAAATCAATTACTGCCACACCATTTTCCACCGCAATTTTACTGGAAATCTCCGTTGCCTCCACACTAAAAAAGAATATGGATAATTCTTCTACTATTTTGGCAAGTTTTTTTCTGTTATGAAGCATAAATTTACTCCTCTTCTGTATTATATCTTTTCATAAAGCTTTCAATAAGTGGAACCATTACGATTGCTACAAATCCAGCTGAAAAGCCATTGTTATATAGATTCATTCCGCTGTAAAGCGCCCCTGTGTTTACAACTATGGCTGAATGTAAAAATCCTGCTAACATTCCTGCCAGAGTGCCGAATTGTCCCGCAATAGGAGCTAAGGCTCCTGAAAAAATCGCTGCAAGTTGAAGCCCCGGTGTAGTGGGCTCATAAATTCCCACCATTGAAGCGATAAACACACCCAAAAGCACAGGAAAATAGTTTTTAGGGTGCATACCAAATGCACCAAAGCCACATACCGTAAGAATTGCGCCAACAACAGGGCCTGATAAATCTCCACCTATAAGCAGAATATAAACTAAAGCTATCATTCCCACTACTGACATATTTATAAGTGTGGGAGCAAGTCCATCCATTAAAATAAAATCTGCTACCGCACGACCTGGATGACGCATTATTTTCATAGCTGGTTTTATTTTGAAATTTGACAAAACAAGACCATATAAAAAGAGAAAAGTAAAATAACAAATCATTACTGCTAAAAGCCAATCGGGAACCCCATTTTTCCAAATAAGTATGGTTTCTGATTTAAATCCAAGCATTGATAGCACTGTCATCACACAAAGGGCAAGTATACCCGCTGCAAAGCCTACATTAAAAATATTATAGCCTAAATGCACTCCTACCGTATGAGCAGAAAGTGGCACAATTACATAGCCTATTACAATTCCAACTAAGGTTGCAATAATAATATTCCAAACTTCTCCGCAATCCAAAAGATAATTAATTTCTGTTATAATTGGTGCTACTCCCGATGCTAAAAAGCCCACATGAATATATCGTGATGCTTTTTGTCCCTGAGTTTTAGCGTAAATTATTGTGCCTAATATAATAGGGAGAATATTAAAGGGCTGCTTACCAAAAAAAGCAAATCCTCCCATTATCATTAAAGATGCCGCCGTAAGACCTGTAAAGTCCATTTTTAAAACTAAAATTATAATCAGAGAAATTGTCATAACAAGAGCAGAATTAAAAAAAGCTGCTCCATAGCCTCCCACAACAAAGTAGTCAGTTATAAGTACATCTCTGGCTCTGACAATTTCCTTAAAGCCGTTTAAAATTTCCTGTGGACTTGCGCATAAAAAAGCAATACCATAAAATAAAACTATGGTAACTGAGAAAATAATAAGCATATGCGTCCGCATTTTAAGGGATTTGAATTTTTTCATATATAGCTCCGTTTATCCTAACAAATTTATTTTCTTATTCCGTATACACAGCGAGGTATTCCGCTATAATCATTGATATAGCTTACATCAAAATATCCGCATTTTTTCATAATTTCCATTACATCAGAAAGCTCATCTATACCTATTTCAAAAACAAGTGCTCCCCCTGAATTTATTTTATCATAGTACTCCTGCGATATTCTTCGATAAAAATAAAGTCCATCAGTTCCACCGTCCAAGGCCATAAATGGCTCTTTATGAACCTCCTCAGAAAGCTCTGCTATATCCCCTGTGGGAATATAAGGCGGATTTGACACCACTATATCATATTTTTCTTTGTTTAGAAAGGTAAAAATATCTTCATTATAAGCGGTGATTTTATTTTCCATATTGTTTAAATTTATGTTTTTATACAAATAGGAAAAGGCTTTTTCAGAAAGCTCCACCGCATCTATTTTTTCTAAAAAGGTGTTTTTGCCGATAGAAATAGCTAAAGCGCCGCTTCCGCTGCATAAATCTGCCATACTTTTGTAGCTATGCTGATTTATTAAATTTATCGCGGTTTCAGCTATAATTTCCGTATCTCCTCTTGGCACTAAAACACCTTCACCCACCTTGAAAGGAAGTCCGAAAAATTCCCATTCCCCTAAAATATACTGTAATGGCTCATGGTTTAAGCGTCTTGTCAGCATTTCATCAAATTTAGAAAATTTTTCTTCATCAATATCATCGTCAAAGTGCAGAAAACAATCTGTTCTGCTCATTCCAAAAACCGCTTTAATAAGCTCAAAGCACTCAAATTGAGCCGTTTCACCCACTTCTGATTGAAGTCTTTTACAACTTTCCGTATAAAGCTGTCTTAATTTTACCATTCGTCCGCACCTTTTTGTTCAGGTATGCAGGGCTTAATAGAAGCAATAGCCACTTCAAGCATATCAAGGTCAGGCTCCTTTGTAGTTAATCTTTGCAGCCAAAGTCCAGGCGCAGAAACAGCTCTTGTGAGAAAATTATCATATCTACCCGCTAATTTTATAATTTCATAGGAAATGCCAACAACTAAAGGCAGCAGCAAAATTTTCATCACAATACGCATAACAGGATTTTCCCAGGATGCAAAGGAAAATATGAGAATTGATACCATTAAAATTATAAAGAGAAAGCTTGTTCCACAGCGTGGGTGAAATCTGGTATATTTCTTAGCGTTTTCTGGAGTTAGCTCTTCTCCTGCCTCATAGCAAGCTATGGTTTTATGCTCAGAGCCGTGATACATAAACACTCTTTCAATATCCTTATTTTTTGATACAAGGGCAAGATATGCCACAAAAATTCCGATTTTAGTTATAGCCTCCGCGGTAGTCAGTATTACTTGACTATCCGTAATATTTTTAAGTAATGATACTAAAAGTGTAGGCAAAATAACAAATAATCCCAAAGCCAAGGCAAGTCCCAGAACCAAAGTAATGCTTGAAATAACTGCTGCTGCCTTATCGCCTAATTTGTCATTGAGCCACTTTTCAAGCTTATCAGGCTCCTCCTCCATTTCAGAAAGCTCCGCTGAACGCATAAGAGTTTTGTAGCCTATAATCAGCATTTCCACAAAATTTACACAGCCTCTTACAAAAGGTGTTTTCTTATACCAGTACCAGGGTTTTTTCTGTGTCTTATTCGTATGCCATGTTTCTACAACAATTTCCTTATTAGGCTTTCTTACTGCCAATGCAGAAATTTCAGGGCCTCTCATCATAACCCCTTCGATAAGGGCCTGTCCACCTATTGATGTTTTAAAATTTTTCTTATTCATTTACTACCTGTCTTTCTTAATTTATATGTATGTCATCAGGATTTTTATTTACGGGAAGCATTATTGTAACTGTTGTTCCCTCACCTAATTTTGAAGTAAGACTAAGCGTACCGCCATGACGCTGTACAATTTCATCAGCTACCGCTAAGCCGATACCAGAGCCTCTTCGTGTAAGATTTGCCTTAAAGAACTTTGTTTTAATTTTCGGTAAATCCTCCTCACTTATTCCACAGCCTGTGTCGCTTACTGAAATAAAGAATTTATCTCCAATTAAGTTAGCTTTTACCTCTACCCTATCGCCACTGTCAGAGTATTTAAGAGCGTTATCTATAATATTAATAAACACCTGTCTTATTCGGTTTTTGTCGCCATATATTACTGTATAAATTTCAGGCTCATCATAGATAAGCTCAATTTGCTCTCTTCTTGCTCGTTCGGTATACATTAAAACTGCATCACTAAGCTCTGCAATAAGGTCAAATTTATCCACTATAAGCTTGAGTCTGCCGCTTTGCATACGAGAAAAGTCCAACAAATCTTCAACCATTCGGGAAAGTCTTTCAGTTTCATTCATTATAACATGCATACCCTTTTGCAAGGTAAGATTATCGAGATTTTCGTAATCCATCATAGTTTCAGTCCAGCCTCTTATAGCTGTGAGCGGTGTTCTAAGCTCGTGAGAAACAGAACTTATAAAGTCATTTTTTATTTTTTCGGCATTGTATAATTCCTCTGCCATATAATTTATAGTATCACAAAGCTCTCCAATTTCATCGTCATTTTCTTTTTCCAGCTTAATATTAAATTCACCCTGTGCAATTTTTCTCGCAATATGTCCCACCTCACTTATGGGGTTTACTATGGAATTAATAAAATACATACTGGATAAAAGCACAAAAAATAAAATTGCTATGCAAACAACTGAGGCTGCAATAATAAAAACAGCAATTTGTCTTTTTACCTTATTTAGAGATACCACTAAGCGCATAGCAGAAATACTTGTCCCTGTTGCTCTTGATGCCATTGAAAGTGCCATTATATCGTCATTTCTAAATTTACCTTGAAAAATCCCAAGTCCTTCCGCAGTATTCATAGCATCATTATAATCTGGCATTTCCATTTTAAAATCAGTTTGGAAGCCGCTGGAGGTAAATACTACCTTTCCATCAGCATCTATTGCCATAAGCTCCATTTTATCTTTCTTATCAAAATTTTCCACCAAAAGTCGCACCTGCGAATAAAAATCCACGGAGCTGTCTTTAGAATATTGGCTTAGCATCGAATTTAATGTATTTGCTTGAGAAATTAAAAGCTGTTCAATGCTATTATAATAAAACCAATTTAGTCCTATACCAAAGCTTATTAAAATTAAAACCAAAATAAATACAATAGAACTAAAGCTATTAAGCACCCATCTTTTGGTTATTTTTTTTACAGCCAAAAAATTACCTCCGTAAATTTATTTAAGCTACCCACTTATATCCATATCCCCAAACCGTTTGGAGGAACTTTGGATTATCCGGCTCATCCTCTATTTTAACACGGAGGCGTCTTATGTTTACATCCACGATTTTTGTGTCATAGTAATAATTTTCGCCCCAAACCTTATTGAGAATTTCTGTTCTTTCAAGTGCTGTACCCACATTATTGAGGAAAAATTCCATTATTTTATACTCAACCTGAGTAAGCTCAATAGGTTCATTATTTTTAGAGAGTGTTCGGCTCTTTGTATTTAAAACAAAGGGTCCTGATACAAGGTCATAGCTTTCTGCTACAGGTGCCGCCATATTTACACGGCGATAAATAGCATCCACACGGGCAATAAGCTCAGAGGGACTAAAGGGCTTTGTCATATAGTCGTCGGCTCCTAACATAAGTCCGCTTACCTTATCAATTTCCTGACTTTTTGCAGAAAGCAAAATAATTCCAATAGTGCTGCTTTTTTCTCTTATTTTCTTACATACAGTAAAGCCATCAGCCTCAGGCATCATTATATCAAGAAGCACTACATCAAAGCGGCCGTTTTCTTGTTCAAAGGTTCTTAAAGCCTTTGCTCCATCGGATACATCAACCACTTCATAACCCGCTCTTTTTAAATTTATAACAATAAACTCTCTTATAACATCCTCGTCCTCTGCCACTAAAATTCGTTTCATTTTCTTTACCTCCACTTAATTTATTTTAAAAGTTTAAACATATTTTCAAGCTCACCATAAGTAATGTTAACCTCGGCATTTTCTATATTCATAGGAATATAAGCATAGTATTCAAAATTTCCTTTTTCCGCAATTTTTTTAAATTGCTGAAGCTCAAACACATCCTTATAGTCATCTTTTGCATAGAGATGTATTTTCAAAAGGACATTCTGGCTATCTATACCATTTTCACCATATTTTACAAAGGAATATTCCTCTCTATCTGCTTGTTTTCTCACTGTAATATTATCATTTTGCCACTTCTTGGGGAAAATAACCTTATAACCCTGATTAAGGTTTACAAAAGCTGTTTGAATTTTAATAGGTTCCTCTGTTTTAAAAGAATAATATTCAGTTAGATACAGATTTTCCGTTTCCTCCTGTTCTTCCTCTGAATCCCTATCCTTATATCCATAAAGTGGCTTTTGCATAGGTACATCGGGCATACCATCTCCGTTTACATCCTCGCAAAAAATTCTTTCCTCTCGCTTGGTTTCTTGCAGTAACAGATTTTCCTTGCTGTCATCAAACATAAGATTTTCTATGCTCTCATCTGTGTATTTTAGAACCTCCGTCATATAGCTGCCATCTTTTTCTCTAAAATCCAAAAATAGGTAGTCCCCATTATCTCCTTTATATGATATAGCATTCATAAGACTGTCAATTTCAGAATTTAGTTTTGTCATAGCAATTACGCCCAAACGGTTTTTAGAAATAGGAGCTGCCATTTTTGCCATAGTTTTTGAACTATAATTAAGTAAAATAATTTTACTCATATTTCTATCCTTAAATGATGAAACGATTTTTACAGCATCATATCTTTCAGCTAATATATTTTTAAGGCTTTGACTTTTTTCGTCATAGCTATATACATTTAAAAGACATTTATTTCTTTTTTCAGACTTGCCCCAGCCGACTATTAAATCTTTTTTCACGCTACTTGTGATATTAGCCATAGCCACAAATTCAATATTTTCACTTTCCCCCGGTACATCATAAATGGATACCCAGTTTCCATCTCTTTTATCCATTATATTGATTCTTGTGGTTTCGCTGCCGTCATTGGTATCCTCATAAAAAACAATAATTTCATCCGAATCATCGCTATCTAAATTTTCAAAAATAATAGGTGCGTGGATTTCTCCATATTTAGGATATTTAAGCTTAAGCTTATTTGTATTTAAGGTCTTCTTTAATGCTTCGGTTATTTCAGACTGCTCTGTGGATAAAATTGGGGCTTCAATTAAATCCTCTACATTTATTGAAAAGGAGCTGCATCCGCTAAGAATCAAAATAGCCAGAATTATTATAATCAGGTTAAGTTTTTTCAAATTATTGCCTCCTGAATTTAATGTTAATTTATCTTTAATATTATATAACTTTTTTCAATAAAAGTACAGTACTTTTTACTGTCTATTCACGGCTTCACTTTTATTGTATAAAATTCATAATTATATATAGATTTATTTATGTAAAATGCGGTAAAATGACAAAAGATTACTTTTCTTATTGCTTTTTTCTGAAAAATATAGTATTATGTAAAAGTACTAATTAATAAATTAGGCGTTAAGGCAGGGGCGTGTATGTTCGCTCATGCAGATATGCGGGTCCTGTGCGACAGCACCTTGTGAACCATGTCAGGCGGGGAACCGAGCAGCATTAAGCGAGAGTGCTTGTGTGCCGCAGGTCAGCCTGTATATCTGTATGACCGAGTATACAGCATCACTTTTGTGAGCCCTGCCCTATTATTTTATTTAAAAGGAGTGTTCCAATGAGTCAGGTTTTATATCGCAAATATCGCCCCAAGACATTTTCCGATGTAGTGGGACAGGAACACATAACCTCTGTTTTATTAAATGAAATAAAAGAAAATAAAGTTGCTCACGCTTATCTTTTTACAGGCTCAAGAGGTACAGGTAAAACCACCTGCTCTAAGATTTTGGCAAAGGCTGTAAACTGCTTAAATCCCATTGACGGAAATCCATGCGGAAAATGTGAAATTTGTCGCGCTGTTGAGGATGGCTCTCAGTTTGATATAGTCGAGCTTGACGCTGCCAGCAACAATAGTGTTGAGGATGTAAGAGTTTTGCGTCAAGAAGCAGTTTATGCTCCTTCCTCCTGTAAATACAGGGTTTACATCATTGACGAGGCCCATATGCTCAGCGTAAGTGCTTTTAATGCACTTCTTAAAATAATGGAAGAGCCACCGGAGCACGTTATTTTCATAATGGCTACAACGGAAGCTCACAAAATCCCCGCAACTATTCTTTCCCGTTGTCAGATTTTTGAATTTAAGCGTTTTTCTGCTGAAAATATTGCTGACCGCTTAAATTATATAGCTATGAATGAGGGCTTTTCTCTTGATAGAGAGGCTGCATTGCTTATTGCAAAATTGGCAAAGGGCGGTATGAGAGATGCTATTTCTCTTTTAGATGTTTGTTCATCAAAGGACAGCCATATAACAGAAGAAATAGTTTCATCCACAGCAGGACTTGCTAAAAATGAAACTGTGTATACAATGGCAGAGCATATTGCAGAAAAAAATTTTGCATTATTATTTTCCGATTTAGATATGGCCTATGAGGGCACATCAGACCCACAAAGAATTTGTCAGCAGCTTATAGAGCATTTTAGACAAATTATGCTTTTTAAAGCCTCTGGCAAACAGGATGAATTTTCTGCTGACAGCTATGCTTTTGATAAAGCTAAGGAACAATCCGAAATTTTCGGAATGAATAGTATTTTAAATATACTAAAAGAATTGCAAAATGCTCTTTCAGCTATGACTAACTCTCCTAATAAGGCACTATGTCTTGAAATTGCATTAATTAAATTATCTGCCTACACAGAAAATAACGATAATTTAATTAAGAGAATTGAAATATTAGAAAGAAAAGTTGAAAAGCTTATAAATGAGGGAGTTACAGTTCTGCCTAAGGCAGAGGATACTTCCGCAAAGGTTGTTAAGGTTGAACCACAAATAAAGAAGGATGCTGTTCCACTTAAGCAGTGGAATGAAATTATGGGAATTTTAGAAAAATCAAATCCCCCTCTCCATGGCTCTCTTAATGGTTCAAAGGCTTATACCTGTGGAAATATTTTGTTAGTTGAATGTGAAAACGATTTATTCCTAACCTTAGTACGCAAAAATGAGCTTTCAAGAAACAGCCTTAGAGATGCGGCGGAGGAAATTACAGGTAAAGTTTATAAATTAGGGCCCTTTAAAAAGGATGAATATAATATCAGCGAAAAAATCGCTCACCTTGATGAATTTATCAACAAGCTCGACCCAACAATGTATGGATTAGCGCTTAATTAATAAAAATAAGATTAAAAACGAGCAATAAAGCTCAATTAAATGGAGGTAAAACCAAATGAAAGCAAGATTACCACAAGGCTTCGGCGGCGGTGCCGGAAATATGCAGGGCATGATTAAGCAAGCTCAAAAAATGCAGGAAACAATGGAACAAAAGCAAAACGAATTAGAAGCTATGGAACATACTGTTACAGTAGGCGGAGGTGCTGTTGAGGTTGTTATCAACGGTAAAAAGGAATTCCAGAAAATTTCCATTAAGCCTGATGTAGTAGACCCTGAAGATGTAGAAATGCTCCAAGACCTCGTTATGGCTGCTGTAAATGAAGCTATCAGAAAAGTTGAAGACCTTCACCTTTCTGAAATGGAAAAAATCACAGGCGGACTTAACTTGCCAGGCTTGTTCTAATAGTTATGGCGTATAGCGTAGTACCCCTGGAAAAACTGATTAATCAATTTGAAAGATTGCCGGGTATAGGTAAAAAAACAGCACAAAAACTGGCTTTCCATGTGCTTTCTCTCCCTAAGGAACAGGCTTTGGAATTTTCAGATGCTATAAAAGAGGCTCATAATAAAATTAGAAAATGCAGTATCTGCCAAACCCTGACTGATACTGATATATGCTCTGTTTGCAGCGATGAAAAAAGGGATAAATCCACTATTTGCGTAGTGGAAGACCCTAAGGATGTCATTGCATTTGAGCGTACTAAGGAATATCACGGACTTTATCATGTTCTTCATGGGCTTATTTCCCCTATGGATGGAATAGGACCTGATGAACTTACAATAAAGGAACTTATCGCCAGAATGTCCGATGGCAAGGTAAAGGAAGTTATTATGGCAACTAATCCTACCGTTGAGGGTGAAGCTACTGCCATGTATATTTCTAAGCTTTTAAAACCAATGGGTATAAAGGTAACAAGACTTGCTTACGGTATACCAGTAGGCGGAAATCTTGAATATGCTGACGAAGTTACATTATATCGTGCTTTGGAAGGCAGAAGTGAAATTTAACATTAATCCCACTCTTTATAATATAAGGGTGGGATTTTTATTTACGCTAAATATAAAATCCTCACAAAATGATTTATACTGCCATTTTGTGAGGATATACTCTGTGTTTGTTTAGGTTTTTATGAATAAATCTATATCTTATTCTACAACATAATTATCGTTGTCGAGCTTACGAACAGAAAGGCTGTAGAACTTTTCACATACATTGATAAAGTCTGTTGTATCCTTTACACCTGCTGTTTCATAAGCGGAGTGCATAGCAAGCTGTGGCAAACCAATATCAACTGTATTAAGTGCAACCTGTGTATTGGAAATGTTACCAAGTGTAGAGCCACCTGCAATATCAGAACGGTTTGCAAAGCTTTGGTAGGAAATTTTGAGATCATCTAAAATTCCCTTAAAGATTGCCGCACTAACAGCATCACTTGTGTATCTTTGATTTGCATTGTACTTAATTACAATACCCTTGTTCACATAAGGCTTGTTTGTTGGGTCAGCATAGGATGGTTGATTTGGATGAACAGCGTGGGCATTGTCAGCAGAAATCATAAAGCTGGATGCAAGAGCCTTGAGGTAATCTCTGTTATCCTTACCCAAAGCGGAATTTACTCTTGTAAGTGTATCAAAGAGGAATGTGGAAGCAGCACCCTGCTTTGTACCACTGCCTACTTCTTCGTTATCATATACAACCATAACAGCAATACTCTTTTGTGGCTTAGATTTAATAAAGCCTTCCATAGATGTGAATGCACATTGCAGGTCATCTAACTTTGGAGAAAGTATGTATTCATCATTAGCACCAATAATTGTTCCACCTTGACGGTTGTAGAGGAAAAGGTCTGTGGAAATAATGCTTTCCTTCTTAACTCCTGCTGCATCTGCAACAAAATCCATAAATTTACCCTTACATCTAATATCGCCCATAAGTGGGAGAAGATCAACCTGAGGATTGTACTTTTTGCCATCATTAGCTGTTCTGTCCATATGGATAGCAAGGTTAGGAATAACGAGTAAATCCTTGTCAATATCAACAAGCTTTGTAATGAAGTTATTGCCTTCTCTTACTACAATTCTACCTGCAACGGAAAGAGGTCTATCAAACCATGTGTTCATAATCATTCCGCCGTATTTTTCTGTATTTAGCTTAACATATTCGTTATTAACAACGATTTCTTCATTTTCCTTAATCTTAAATGTAGGAGAATCGCTGTGGCTTGTTACAATATTAAATCCAACATAATCCTCTTCTGGAACCTTGAATGCGATTACAGAAGACAAATTTCTTGTTACAAAATATTTTCCGCCAGGAACAATATTCCATGTTTCGTGTTCCTTAAGCTCAGTCATACCCTCGCTTAAAAGTCTGTCCTTAATGTTTTTAACTGCGTGGAAAGCACTTGGGCTTTCTTTTATAAATTTGATAAGATTTTGTGCATTTTGCATTTCCATTTAAAATCACCTATTCTTTCATTTTTATATTTGAAGTAAAGTACTTCTCTCTTATTTTATAATTTTATTTAACAAATGTCAAATATTTTCAGCAAATACTTTAATTTTTTTCATCAAAGTATCTTTTTAGTAGCCCGTGGAACACCATTCCATGTCTTGCCTCGTCCTTGCACATTTCGTGTACTGTGTCGTGGATAGCATCGAAACCTAAATCCTTAGCTCTTGCAGCAAGTTTTTTCTTACCCTTACAAGCTGAACCCTCTGCATCAAATCTGGATTCAAGGTTTTTCTTTGTATCAGCACTTAAAACCTCACCCATAAGCTCTGCAAATTTTGCTGCGTGGTCAGCCTCCTCATAGGCAATTCTCTTAAATGCCTCTGCCACCTCAGGATAACCCTCTCTGTCAGCCTGACGGCTCATAGCAAGGTACATTCCCACTTCTGTACATTCTGCGGCAAAGTTCATTCTAATTCCGTCAGATATTTCTGTATCTATTCCTGCGGCAACACCTATTCTATGTTCATCAGCCCAAATTATACCACCTACATTAGCTTTTTTCTGCTCAAACTTTGATGCTCCTGCTTTACATTGAGGGCAGGAATTAGGAGCTTCATTTCCCTCGTGAACATATCCACACACCGTACATACAAATTCTCTCATAATATTCTCCTTTAATTATTCTTTATAAGCTTAATTACATCTCTTTGCTTATATTTTACATGGTTTCTATTATTAAGCTTTTCACTTAATTTTTCCTTGCAATTATCGTAGAAAAACATATTTTCCGCACCTGTATTAAAGTTTATACGGAAATTTTCCCTTACAAAAAACACACCATAATCCACTGGTACATCTATGCCATTATCCTTTAAAAGTCCTCTTAATACTACTGCATGGGTTTTTGCCTGCATAAATGGGTTATATACCTGTTTTTCCTCTCGGCCCTTGCGAGTTTGTTTGACTTGGATAAGCTCTCTGCTGTTAATACTGCCGTTTAATGTACCTGAATAGTTTTTTACCTCAAGCACAAACACACAGGAGGGGGATAAAATAATATTATCTATTTGAGCCACTCGGTCCTTATGCTCTATTACCACATCAGAAATTACACTATATTTTTTAGAAAGGTCCTTTAGGATTTTAGCAGCAGCTTCCTCGCCACGAAATCCCGCCTTAAGTATGCGGTATTTTTTTTTGTAATAAAAAAACAAAATTGTAGCTACTAAAGCGGGAATTACAGCATAGATATACTGTTTTTTCAAAACTAAAAATACTCCAAGAGTTATTAGGATAATTTCAAATAAAATTGCCCTTAAAATTAAACCTATACTTCTTTTTTTAACGCTATTTATGATATTTCCCTTATATTGCTTTGCCATATTTTCTCCTTTGAGGTATATTTTAAAAAATTTAGCTAATAATACTATTACAATCCCTTTTTAAATTTATACGGAGGTATTTTATATGAACAATGAAAAAGAAAAAATCAGCGAAAAAACTAAAATTGCTCTTAAAAACGCCCAAAACAGCAACTCTGTTAAAACAGAAAAATATATTGTGGAGCATTGTCAGGCAAGTAACAAAAAAGACTGCAAAAATACTAATTGCTAAATTTTTTCTCCCTTTTATAAGGGAGTTTTTTTATAAAGTTTTTTTCATATTTATATGGGGGCAATATTCATCTAAAAATTCTTCCCCATATTCTTCATATCCGCATTTTATGTAAAAATCCTTAGCTCTGGTTTGAGCAGAAAGACATATTTCTTTTGCTCCTATCATTTTAGCATAGCTTTCTAAATTATACAAAAGTGCCTTACCTAAATTTTTACCTCTATATTCCTTTAAAACACAAACTCTGCCTAAATGATAGCTGCCCTTTTCTTCAAAAATTCTTGCGGTTGCCACAGGATTATCACCTACTAAAATAAGCTCATGATATGCAATTTCATCTATATCATCAAATTCATTTTCAAATTTCTGTTCCTTTATAAAAACTTCTTCTCTGATAATTTTACACTGTGGCAGTTTATCCAAGCCTTTTTCTATAAAAACTTTCATATTTTCCATTTACATATCCCCTGCTATATCTGTTACAAGCTGCATAAATGCGGTTTTAACCTTATTTGCGGTTTCAGTAACCTCCTCGTGATTAAGAGGCTGATTTAATATACCTGCTGCCATATTTGTTATACAGGAAATACCCAAAACTCTCATACCGCTATGTCTTGCCACAATAACCTCTGGAACAGTGGACATACCTACAGCGTCAGCTCCACATCCTCTGACATATCTTATTTCAGCAGGAGTTTCATAGGTTGGCCCTGTTAGCCAAGCATAAACACCTTGCTGATAGGCTACACCCAATTTTTCAGCATATTTTCTTGCAATTTCAATATATTCTTTATCATAGGCTGTGCTCATATCTGGGAAACGAGTGCCAAATTCATCTAAGTTATGACCTATAAGGGGATTTCTGCCTGTTAAATTAATATGGTCGGTAATAATCATTAAATCACCTGGCTTGTAATTTGTATTTACACCTCCTGCTGCATTTGTAACAATAAGCTTTTCTACACCAATTGATTTCATAACTCTTATTGGGAGAGTTACAGTTCTTAAATCATAACCCTCATAAAAGTGAAATCTTCCCTGCATACAAATAACAGCCCTGCCATTTAATAATCCTGCTACAAATTGCCCTTTATGTCCAACTACTGTGGAGGATACAAAATTAGGAATTTCCGCATAGGGAATTTCAATTTTATTATCCAAGATATCAGCTAAATCTCCAAGACCTGAGCCCAATATAATACAAATTTCTGGTTTAAATTCACCCAGTTTATTTTTTATATATTGAGCTGCTGTTTTTATCATTTCTATATATTCATTATTCTCAATCATTTTTATACTCCTTGTATAATAAATTTAGGTTAATAAAGGAGCCTATCTCCTAAAATTAGC
>SAMEA104404100__coassemble_2459_pt1 | contig 14027 bp, 14 predicted proteins | sample SAMEA104404100__metabat2_low_PE_056 | metagenome-assembled genome bin SAMEA104404100 (sample SAMEA104404100) | Balaenoptera acutorostrata
ATTAATATGTGCAAATACATCGATATTATTGTAGGTAAAAACTCACTTTAAACAATTTACTTTTTTATTTTTTGTAATACTGGCACTTTTTACGGAAATGTGGTAATATATATTTTATATGATGTCATAACCTTATAATATGACAAATAGCTACAAGTTAAAGGAGTTATTATGAATCTACAAAAGCTTCGATTTGCAGTAGAAGTGGAAAAAACCTCCAGTATTACTCAGGCTGCAAAAAATTTGTATATGAGCCAGCCTAATTTAAGTAAAAGCCTTAAAGAACTGGAAAATGAAATAGGAATAACTATTTTTACCCGTACTCCTAAGGGTGTTAAACCCACAGAGGAGGGTATGGAATTTTTAACTCACGCAAAAAATGTAATTCACCAGGTAAATGTTATGAGCCAGATTTACTGTGCTCCCAAAAAGGAATCCTTTTCTTTTAAGGTTTCTGTTCCAAGAACCACCTATCTTACAGCGGCATTTAATGATTTTATGAAAAAAATAAAAAAAGATACCAAGCCCCTTGATATACATTATCGTGAAACCTCCGCTGAGGAAACCATTGAAAATATTTCTATGGGCAATTTTGACATAGGCATAATCCGTTTTCAGGATATGTATAAATCCTACTTTCTCAATAAATTAAAGGAAAATAACTTAGACTATGAAACACTATGGTCTTTTAAAATGAGAATAATTATGAGTCAAAATCATCCTATGGCAAATTCAGAAATTAACTCTTATGAGCAGCTAAATCCATATATTGAAATTTTACACGGAGATTTCCAAATCCCCAAAAGTGCGGAGGAGGATTTAAAGCATCTTGAAAATATCCGTTCAAAAAATAAAATTTATGTATTTGACCGAGGAAGTCAGTATGACTTTCTGCAGCAGGTGTACGGCTCATATAAATGGGTAAGTCCTGTAACATATGAGGAACTGGAAAGATATGGCTTAGTCCAAAAAAGCTGCAGCTTCACAGATATAAGCCACGACTTAGTTGTATATCCTAACAAGTCCAAGCTAAAGCCCTATGAAAAGGAATTTATTAAATCTGTTAAAAAAATAATAAGCGAACAAATGCAGGATTTTTCCGAAAATTTATAATATTAAAGTTTTATAGATTTTTATCTGTTTTTTTAGCAAAAACTATATATTTTAAATTTAATTTATGATATAATGAAAATATAGATTATATTTTCAAGAAATCTATGTAAATTTGAAGAAAAGGTGATAAGAATGAATAATCCAACAGCAGTTGTAACCTTAAAAAACGGAGGAAAAATAACATTTGAAATGTTTCCACAAAATGCACCTATGGCGGTGGCAAGTTTAATTTGCCTTGCAAAAAAAGGGGTGCTTGATAACCGAGCAATTCAGCGTGTAGTACCGGGTTTTGTTATTCAGCCTGTTTTTATGGAGGAGGGCGAAAGTGAGGATTACAGATATGTAATTGACGGAGAATTTTCTAAAAACGGCTTTACAAATGGTGCTAAAATGGAAAAATACAGCGTTGCTATGGCTGGAGATGGTGAAACCTATGCCTCAGGTAGCCAGTATTTCTTTACTATGACCGAGGATGCAGCCAAAAAATTAGACGGCAGATTTACCGTAATTGGAAAGGTTATTGATGGCTTTGAGGAACTTGAAAGAATACAAGCCTCTCCGCTAAAACCCTTTGATTGTGGGGACTCCACTATAACAGTAAATGTACCTGTAACTCCTGAAATAATCGAAAGTGTTACAGTAAAAGCCTATGGAGAACACTATGAAATGCCTCCTATTTTAAAATATATTTAGTGAGGTAGCAAAATGGAAAATATAAAAAATAAATATGTAGCTCCCAAGGAGTTTTACTCAAAGGTTTCCGCCATAGCCATCCCCTTAGCATTGCAATCCGTACTTTCCTCCTGTATGGGAATTGTGGATTCCCTTATGGTTTCATGGATAGGTATGGTAAGTGCTGTTGGAACTGCCACACAAATTGAAAGCATTGCCAATGTAGTAGCATTTGGCACAGTTTGCGGAACAGGTATTTTCTGTGCTCAATATTTTGGAGCAAAAGATGAAAAAAATTTAAAACGAAGTTTCGGCTTATCATTAGTTTTATCACTTATAGTATCTGTCATATTCTTTTGTATATCCACCTTTGGCGGACAGGGAATTTTAAAATTCTATTTAGACGACCCCGATGTTATTTTATACGGCGGAAAATATCTGAATATTATGAAATATTCCTTTTTGCCCTCAATGTTAGCCTTTTGCTTTAACTATGTTTACAGAACCATACACAAGGCAAAGCTATCCCTAATTATAACCAGTATCAGTATGGGTACAAATGTAATTTTAAATTATTTACTCATCTTTGGTAAGTTTGGTTTCCCTGAAATGGGAGTTGAGGGTGCTGCCCTTGCTACAGTAATTGCTCAATGTACAGGTTTAGTTATTCATATCATATACGCTGTTAAAACTAAACAGCCCTTCTTCGGAAAATTTAATGAAATGTTTAACTTTGATATGGCATTTGTATCTAAGGTTATGAAGAGAATTATTCCAATGATATTTAATGAGCTTCTCTTTGGTCTTGGCAATACCTTATTTATTAAAGCTTTCGGAACCTTAGGTAAGGACTCCATGGACGCTTACTATGTTGCTATTAAGATAAGTGATATATTCTTCTTTGTTATAATGGGACTTTCCAACGCAAATACTGTTATCACAGGTAATGCTTTGGGAAGCGGCGATATAGAAAAGGCTAAGAATGATGGCAACTACTTCATCGGTATTGCAGCGGTTTTAGCAGCAATTATGTCAGTAGCAATTATAATTTTTGCAAAGCCAATGGTTATGCTCTTTAATTTGCAGGACCCAAAGGTATTTATGACAGCGGTAAAAATAGTCAGGGTATTTTCGCTGAAAATTTCTCTTAGACTTTTTATAGTAATAGTATTCGGTGCATTAAGAGCAGGTGGGGACAGCAAGGTTCTCACATTACTGGACAGCGGAATTTTATGGACTGTGGGACTTCCCGCTGCCTTCCTCTGTGTTCATGTATTTAAGCTAACAGATATTGCACTGGTATTTATTATAATTCAAATTGAGCAGCTTGTTAGGATGATATTAGGTCTTATTCGTTATAAGAGCTACAAATGGGCTGTCAATTTGACAAGATAATTTTTTGAAAAGAGGTAATATTTATGAGAAAAATCGTACTTTACGGCACATCCACATGACCTGGCTGTGAACCAGTGAAAGAGTTTCTTTCAGAAAATCACATTGAATACACTTATGTAGATATTTGCTCCTCCATTATGGCACTTAAATCTTTCCTTAAAATAAGAGATACCTCTGAGGCCTATGCCAAGGTTCGTGAAAGACATTCCGCAGGTATTCCAATGCTTATGATTGATGAGGATGTAAATTTAATCAGCGGTGTTGAAAAGGTTAAGGAGCTTGTTGAAAAGTATAGCCTTAAGGCAGAATAATTTATAATAAGCGGAGCATTCTAATAAATACTGTTCCGCTTATTTCATAAATTGCGATTTTGGGGAAATAATATATTGCATAATGCAAAATTATTTGATATAATCAGGAAGAAATTGATTTTACTATGAAATGAGGTGAAAAAATGAGATTTTTAGTAACTAAAGATACACTTATCGGCGAGGTATTAAATGCTGACCCAGAAACAGTAAGAATTTTCTTTGAGCATGGTATGGAATGTGCTGCTTGACCTGCTTCCAGAAGCGAATCGCTTGAGGAGGCCTGTATGGTCCACGGATTAGATACCAACGAATTGGTACAAGTTTTAAACAGCCATTTTGGCAATTAGTTTAAAATTAAATTTGCCCTGATATTTTTATAATATCAGGGCATTATTTTTTATTAGGGTATATTTTAAGGCCTTTCTAAATATATATTTGGTAAGATTATATTTTATAAAAAGAAAGACGGTGCTTTAAAATATGAAAACCGAAGGTATTTACAGCGATATCGCCACTCGTACAAATGGGTGTATTTATGTGGGTGTGGTAGGACCTGTTCGCACAGGAAAATCAACATTTATCAAAAAGTTTATGGAAACCTCTGTTATTCCAAATATCGAAAATGATTACTCAAAAAAAAGAGCTGTGGATGAGCTTCCTCAATCAGCAGGGGGAAACACTATTATGACTACTGAGCCTAAATTTATCCCAGATGAGGCGGTTAAAATAAATTTAGACAATACCTCTATGAATGTCAGAATGATTGATTGCGTTGGATATATTGTGCCAAGCTCCATAGGCTACATAGAGGATAATAATCCCCGTATGGTAATGACACCATGGTTTGAAAATGAAATTCCTTTTAATATGGCAGCAGAAATCGGCACAAAAAAGGTTATTACAGAGCATTCCACCATAGGTCTTGTAATAACCACAGATGGTAGCTTTACTGATATTGACAGAGAAGAATATGAGGAGGCCGAGGAAAGAGTTATATCGGAGCTAAAGGAAATTAACAAGCCTTTTATTGTGGTTTTAAACACAGTAAATCCAATCTCCGAGGAAACTCAAAAGCTTATTTATCAAATGGAAAACAAATATTCTGTTCCCTGTATTGCTGTAAACTGTACAGAAATTTCCGCAGAGGATATAAATAAGATTATTTCAAAGGTTTTATCACGCTTTCCTATAAATGAAATACAAATTAAATGTCCCTCTTGGATTTTAGAATTGGAGGATGAGCATTGGCTCAAAAAGGATATTCTTAAATGTATAAATAATTTTTCTGCTAAAATAAAATATGCAGAGGATATTGAGAAAAACATCTCACTTTTAGGAGAAAGCAAATTCGTAGAAAATGCCCTTATAAATGAAATTGAAATGGGTACAGGTACAGCCAAAACCTCTATATTGGTAAATCATAATTTATTTTATAAAATTTTAGGAGAAAAAACAGGACTTTCTATAAAAAATGAGGGTGAACTAATGTCCTATATTTCAGAAATGGCACAGGTTAAAAAGGAATATGACAAAATTAAAGATGCCATTGATGAGGTAAATGCCACAGGCTATGGAATTGTAATGCCCTCAATAGAGGAATTAAAGCTTGAAAAGCCCAAAATCATAAGTCAGGGTGGAAAATTCGGTGTACAGCTTAACGCCTCCGCACCATCAATACATCTGCTAAAGGCTAATATTACTACCCAAGTATCCCCCATTGTGGGGAGCGAACAGCAATCAGAGGATTTAGTAAACTATCTTTTAAAGGAGTTTGAGGAGAGTCCCGACAAAATCTGGGACAGCAATATTTTTGGAAAATCTCTTAATGATTTAGTAAACGAGGGGCTTCACAACAAGCTTTATAAAATGCCCCAGGAGGCAAGACTTCGCATAAGTGAAACCATAGAACGCATTATAAATGAGGGTGCAAACGGGCTTATCTGTATTATTTTATAGGCTATAATATTCAGTCATAGCCTTACTTACCTCATCCTCATCACCCTTTAAAATTACCTGAGCTCTACCCTTTTCATAGGTAAAGGAAAAATCAGCATTTTTCATTGACTTCATTTTATTACAGAAAAATTCTGAAATTTCCCCTGCCCTATTCTTGTCAGCATTTATCTGCAGTACCGTGATTAAACGGTTATTACTGCTGTTTTCAGCTAAAAAATCGTAGATTAAAGCATTTCTTTTAGCTTTAAGGGATGGTGTAACAGCAGGATGTGATATAAATTCATCCACCTGCTCCTCGGTAAATAACCATTTTCCCTCCTGCTTTTCACCCTTTAATATCCCCATTGAAAGATAATTTCTTAGCGTTCTGTCCGTTAATCCTGTTATAAGACTTAAATTATTTATATCATACATACTTAAAATCTCCTTTATATAAATTACAATATATATTGTAATCTAATTATAAAGCGATTTTTTCGCAATTACAATTTGAAATAAGGTAACTTTTTCATAGCGAAAATAAAAAAGGCAGATTAATTTCTGCCTTTTTATTATATGAAAAATTAAATTTTATTTGCACATTTCAGCAATAACAGCTGCGTAAATCATACCGCATTTGAGAAGTTGGTCAACAAATCCAACCTCATCTGCACTATGAATATTTGTAACTGTACCTGGGAAGCAAGGACCAAATGCAACGCCGTTTTCGATATGATGAACATATGTTCCTCCACCCATGGAGCAACATTTGCCCTCCATACCTGTGAAGTCCTCATAAGCCTTGCTAAGGGTCTTAATGAATGGCAAATCCTCACTTACATAGTGAGGTGGATTCATTTCTGTTGTATCAAGCTTAAAGCCATATTCCTTGAGCTTTTTGTCTACAACCAAGGACATATTTTCCTCATTGGAGCAAACAGGGCATCTGGAGTCAAATCTTGCCATAATTTCGCCGTCTGCAATATCAAGGATATTAAATGACAATGTGAGCTTTCCTGAAACCTCATCCTCGTTTGCTACACCTATTGCCTTGCCGTAGTAATCACCATGTGGGAAAAGTGCAGCCAAGCCGTGAATGTAATTTTTAAGGTCGCCCTCAGCTAAAGGGGCTTTATCCAAAAGGGAAACAAGTGCTGTTACTGTGTTATTTCCTTTTTCAGGAGTAGACGCATGAGCGGATGTGCCCTCACAGCTAAATTTAATGTATTTACCCTCTTCTGAAACTGTAATTTCTGTTTTGGTGCTTTCAGAAACTTCCTTAGCAAGTCTTTGAGCCTCTGCTAACTCAAGTCCCTCTACCAAAGCCTCGGAGTGCTGTGCTACAATATTGGTAGTGTGGCCACCCTTAAATGAAATAAGTGCAGGTAAAGCCTTGTTTTCATATTTAGCTCTGAAAGGAGCATTAAATGAACCCTTTTCACAGTTGTAAATTGGGAAATCAGCATCAGGGGACAAGCAATATTTAGGTGGATTTTCCTTTTGGAAGTAATATTTTAAATCAGAGCTTCCACATTCTTCGTCGGCACCAAAAATAAGTCTTACCTTCTTGTTTATATTAATACCCAAATCCTTACATGCTTTCAAAGCCCAAAGAGCTACCACAGCAGGACCCTTATCATCTGTTACCCCACGGCCATAAATCTTATTGCCGTCAATTTCCATTTTGAAAGGTTCCTTTGTCCAGCCTGTGCCCTCAGCAACAACATCCAAATGGGAGAGGATACCGAGATATGCATCTCCCTCACCGCAGTTTACTGTCAAAGCATAGTTATCAAAATTTGTGGATGTAAAGCCCATACGAGAAATAATTTTTTCAGCCTCAGCCAAAGCCTTTGCAGGTCCTTCTCCAAAAGGCATACCTTCCTTAGCTTCGCCACGAACACTGTTTATAGCAACTAATGATGCAATATCAGCTAAAATTTCATCCTTGTGCATTAAAAAGTAATTTTCAATTTTTTTCTGCATAATAAAACACCTTCCTATAAATTTTTTCAGGATATTTATCCAAATTCATTATATCATATTATACTAATTTTTCAACAGCAGTAATTTAATTTACAAAAAATTATCATTTACTTATATAGTAAAAAATGCTATACTTAATAAAATTTATAAATATTAATATGGAGGTAGGATATGCAGCTTCTCAAGGATAGAATTTTAAAAGACGGAGTTATCAAGGAGGGTAATGTTTTAAAGGTAGATAGCTTTTTAAATCATCAAATGGATATAAAGCTTATAAATGAAATTGGCAAGGAATTTAAAAAGAGATTCAGCGATGTTAATATAACAAAAATTCTCACAATAGAGGCATCAGGCATTGGCATTGCCTGTATTGCGGCACAATATTTTGATGTTCCTGTGGTCTTTGCCAAAAAAACTCAAAGCATTAATTTAGACGGAGAAATGTATACATCAAGAATTGAATCATTTACCCATAAACGCACCTATGATGTAATCATTTCAAAAAAATTTCTTTCAAGGGATGACCATGTGCTTGTTATAGATGACTTTTTGGCTAACGGCTGTGCTTTACGAGGTCTTATTGAAATTATAAATCAGTCAGGAGCTGTCTTAGAGGGCGCAGGTATTGTAATTGAAAAGGGCTTTCAAAAGGGCGGAAGTGATTTGAGAAAAGCTGGGATTAGAATAGAATCCTTAGCTATCATAGATTCTATTGAAAATAATAGTATCATATTCCGTTAAGAATTATTCACAAAATACATTTATTTTATCTGTTGACTTTTGTAATAAATATTAGTAAAATAAGATTATCAACTATATACTGGAGGTACTGATATGAAATTAAGTAAGAAAGAATTTTTTGCTGTTTCTGCTGCTCTTGTAGTATGTGGTACAGCGGCTGTTTCTGCTATGTCAAAGCTCAGAGAGCTTAAAAAGAAAAACGAGGAAGAAAACTTTGAAAGAGATTGTATGTATATGGCATATATGGATGACGAGGTAGGCAGAAGGGAATGGAATGGCAAGCAAATTAACGGAGATACAATTAAATTCCCTCCAAAGAGAGAATCTCTCTATTACAGATACCAGCTCTTTAAGGAAATGTTTACAGGCTCTTCTCCAAAGGAGCGTGAAAAGGAGCTCCGTAAATTAGAGCAAAAATATTTTGAATATAAAGTAAGACACAAATAATTAAAATCGCTTATGCCCTAAAAGCATAAGCGATTTTCTTATATTTATTAGAAAGAAACCTTCATAAATACCGCTACCAAGCAAAGTATTAAAGCTAAGGGAACATATATAAATTTGCCCATATTGTACCAAATTTCACCGTGCTTACGCTTAGTACCCTTATTTACTTCGGTTAGCAGTTCATCCTTTTTCATAATGTAGAACCAGGAAACAGCACCTAAAAGAGCTCCTACAGGTATTATGTATATTGAAACCAAGTCCATCCATGGGCCCCAGCTTGATATAGCCTCCATATTTAAAGCAAAGCCTAAGCAAATTACTCCTATTATAACAAGTGCTGCTGCTCTTTTTATTTTAGGAAATTTAAAGGTTATGGCTTCTGCCACAGTTTCAAACATATTTTGCATAGAGCTTACTCCCGCAAAAATCATAGCAATATAAAGTATAACTGAAAATATTTGACCAAATGGGATATCCTTTAAAATTGCAGGTAGTGTTACAAATAATTGTCCAGGCCCTGCTGCCACATCTAAATTATATGAAAAACAAGCTGGTATAATTACCAAAGCTGCTGTAAAGGCTGCTACTGTATCAAATAAGCCTGTATTTGCCGCTAAATTTACTACATCTTCATTATCATCAAGATATGCACCATATGTGAGCATTCCACTTCCTGTAATGGAAAGGGAGAAAAATGCCTGTCCCATAGCACTTATCCAAACCATTGGATTTTTTAAATATTCCCATCTTGGAACCAGCATAAATTTATATCCCTCTATTACATTTGGTAAAAAAGCCACTCTTATTGCTAATATCAAAAAAATAACGAAGAATGTGGGCATCATAATTTTATTGGTTTTTTCAATACTCTTTGCCCCCATAAATAATGTAATTAGAGTACCTGCAACAACGATAATATGATAAGGAACAACAGAATAGGAATTAAGAGCAAAGCCCTCAAACCAGTTACCAATGTTTGCTGTCATTATTGTTCCATTTAATGAATCTATCAAAGCCTTTAAAACATATGCTACTATCACAGAATATCCAATAGCTATGCACATAATGCCCATCAAAGGAATAAATGATACTATATATCCGCATTTTTCATTTTTCCCTTTCCACGCCTTTGGATAAGTGCCTAAGGTTCCTGTTTTGCTCCATCTGCCCACAGCAAATTCCGTAGGTAGTCCCACATAACTAAATAAAAAGATAAACATAATATAGATAAGTAAAAAGGCACCACCGCCATTACTTCCCAATTTGTTAGGAAATCCCCATACATTTGCCATACCAACTGCGGAACCGACAGATGCGAGAATAAATCCCCATTTACTTGTAAATCTTCTTTCAATTTTGTTTTCAGAGTTATTCATTTTACTCCCTCCCGTATTTTATTACTTTATCACTTAAACGCTTTTAATTGCTAAAGTATTTATATTATTTCACAAATACTTTGATTTGTCAATAATATTTTGACTTTAATCTAAATATTCTACTTTAAAATATAATAATATGATATATAAACTATATAATTTCAGTAAAATGAACTAAAACAAATATTAAAGCAAATAAAGATTTAAAATTCTGAAATAAAATGTATTTCAAAAAATAATATTTTGTGCTATAATAAAAATACAGTATATTTTTACTGAATTTTTTAAAAGAGAGGTACAAAAAATGCTCGATAAAAAAGTTTCAGAACTTATAAACGACCAAATTAACAAAGAGCTTTACTCTGCATACCTTTACCTTGATTTCTCCGTTTACTACGAGGAAGAGGGCTTAGATGGATTTGCAAATTGGTATAAGATTCAGGCTCAGGAGGAAAGAGACCACGCTATGCTTATGATGCAATACCTCCAAAATAATAGTGAAAAGGTAACATTAAAAGCTATTGACAAGCCTGGCAAAGAACTTAATGACAAATTGAAGGTATTAGAATATGGCTTAGAACATGAAAAATATGTAACAAGCCTTATTCACACAATTTATGACGCAGCATATAATGTTAGAGATTTCCGTACAATGCAGTTCTTAGACTGGTTCGTAAAGGAACAGGGCGAAGAAGAAAAGAATGCAGAGGATTTAATTAAGAAAATGCAGCTTTTCGGTGGAGATGCAAAAAGCCTTTATATGCTCAACAATGAAATGGCAGCCAGAGTTTACTCTGCTCCTTCACTTCAGCTATAACAAGAAAAAGATAATCGGATTTTACTCCGATTATCTTTTTTTACTCTTTAAAAACATTTATAAAATAAAATAGCCCCTGTGCTAATCACAAGGGCTTTAGTTTGGTTGCGGAGGCTGGATTTGAACCAACGACCTTCGGGTTATGAGCCCGACGAGCTACCTAGCTGCTCCACTCCGCGATATCTAAGGCACTCACTCCCTGAGTGCCTTATCAGTATATCATAGTTCTATATATTTGTCAAGGGTTTTTTTATATTTTTTTAAATTTATTTATCTTTATTGAAAAAACCCATCAAAACATTGAAGTAATCATCATTATCTTCATTGGATTTATGTATAGAGTCCATATTTCTATTTGATTCTGAAACAGAAGCTGACCCCTCTGAAGATTTTGTTTCTTCCTTTTTCTCCTCAGCTTGAGGCGCGATTTCTTCAGCTGCCGGCTCAGCTGCCACTGGTGGGATAATCGGTTTGTAACTGGATACTGCCTCATTTGGCTTTGCTGGAGTTTTGAAAGTATAATCCGGAACATCAAAATCCACTGAATCCTCACGATTTTCAAAGTCTGTGGCGATAACTGTAACCCTCATTATATCGCCTAAACTATCATCGTATGTAGTACCCCATTTAAGTCTTACTCCCTCACTAAGCAGGGATGTAACCAAGGTAGATGCCTTCTTAATTTCCTTAATTCCAACCTCGTGAGAAACTGTAATATTAAGAATAGCGCGTCTTGCACCATTAATTTTACCTTCCAAAAGTGGAGATTCAACAGCTTGTTGAGCAGCAACAAGAGCTCTACCCTTACCTTGAGCCTCACCCACGCCCATATGTGCATAACCTGCATCCTTCATAACGGAAGTGATATCAGCAAAGTCAAGGTTAAGCTCACCTTTAATTTGGATAAGGTCGGAAATGCTTCTTACACCACGGCTCAAAACATTATCTGCAAGAGCAAATGCGTCTGCAAGGCTTATGTCATCATCATCCTCGTCATCATCATCGTCAGGCAGAAGTCTTTCATTTGGGATAACAAGCAATGAGTCTACATGCTCCTTTAATTTTTCAATACCTTTTTCAGCCAATGCCATTTTAGCAGCACCTTCAAATTCAAAAGGCTTGGTTACAACAGCCACTGTCAAAATTCCCATATCATGAGCAAGCTTTGCAACAACAGGAGATGCACCTGTACCTGTACCACCGCCCATACCTGTGGCGATGAATACCATATCCGCACCCTTGAGCATAGCTTGGATTTCATCGCGGCTTTCTTCTGCAGCTTCCTGACCCTTAGTTGGGTCTCCACCTGCACCTGTTCCCCTTGTAAGCTTTTCGCCTATTTGAAGCTTATTTGGTGCGGCAGCTCCATCGAGAACCTGTTTATCGGTGTTGATAACAATAAATTCTACTTCTCTTATACCGTCTGTCATCATACGGTTAACAGCGTTACCGCCGCCTCCGCCCACACCTATTACTTTTATGCAAACCCCTTCGGTTTGTTCTTTATCAATATTAAAATTCATCTGCATTATCCATTCCCCCTAAGCATTTGTTTGTACTTAGGTGTTTTACACCACTTTATACTAACAATACTAATTTACCACATTTTTAATAATTAATCAAGACATTAATGTCTATTTTTTAAATATAAACTATATTATAACCGTATATTTACTATGAAATTATTCTTTACTGTTATTCCTCACCCTCACTACTTTGATTTGTACTGTTTTGAGCCTCTTTCTCTGAGGATGCTGAGCTGCTGTCAGAGGAGCTTTCAGCCTTATTTTTATCAGTGATAATTTCAGGCACTTGGTAATTTTCACTATAATTTTCTTCTTCATTTATAAGGCTGTCAATATCCATCTCTCTCACTCGAATTTGCTTTGAAATAGTAGCATCCACCACACCCTCAAAATTTGTATCCTCGTTATATTCACTTATATTTTTTACAAAATTTAGTTTGTATTCAAGATTATCCTCACTTCCCAAAAGTATTAAAAGCCTATCTTGATATACAATTTTCATATTAAGCCTATCAGTTATATCTATTTTAGTAACACCTGTAAAATCCGTTTTTTCAAATGCCGATAAAAGGCAATCCAACATTGCTAATGTTTCACTATCTTCCTTTGAAATATAATCCCCCGGCTTAAAAGATGCCAGTTCATCCTCAGGCTGTTGTGCTGACATAACCATATTATTTTCTCTATTTTCATCCTTAGGCTCGGATTTATTTTTTAAATTTTCAGGGTCAGAGCCGCTTTCCTCCGATGATAATTCCTCAGATACTTCGTCTGAAGAAATTTTATTATTTAAAGGCACGGATTTTATTTTTCCCATACCCATTATAATCGGCATTTTAGTATTTACCAAAGTTTCGGTTCTTTCCAAAACTCTACCGTTTTCACTTATTAAAAGGTAATCATCCTTATCCTTAAAAAGTGCATAAGGCTCTGCCTGCTGTATTTTAATAATAACTGCTGTGGGAAAGGTAACCTTTAAGCTTACATCCTGTATGTATTCAAATTTATCAATAAGTGTTTTTTTTATTTTATCAGGTCTTATCTTAAATAAATTTTCACCTTTTTGTATTTGAGAACAGGCAATAATCTCATCGTTTGCATATTTATTATTGCCTGATACCAATACATCCTCTATCATAAAATATTTATTTGTCGCCAAATAAAATGCTGTGGCAAGAAATAAAGCGAACCCCATAAAAACATATATTCCCGAGCCTTTTTTTCGGGATTTTTTTTTGTTTTTGGTTTTATCCTCTTTCAAAATTATCTCTCCCTTTTTATTTTTACTCCCATGGCTCTTAATTTTTCGTCAAAATTTTCATATCCTCTTTCAATATGCTGTATGTCATTTACTTCTGTTATGCCCTCTGCGTTTAAGGCAGCTATACATATAGCCGCACCACCTCTTAAATCTGTACATTTAACCTTTGCTCCCTGGAGCTTAGGAACTCCTGTAACTACTGCCACCTTGCCCTCGGTTTTTATATTAGCTCCCATTCTAATAAGCTCTGCCACATGCTTATAGCGACTTTCAAAAATATTTTCTACAAAAACCGTTGTTCCCTGTGCTACAGCTGTAACTGCCATTAAGGGGGACTGCATATCAGTTGGAAAACCAGGGTAAGGCATAGTTCTTATAAGCCTTGGGGCTTTTAAAACTTCGGGGGATTTAATATATATTCCCTCTGTCTGTACTTTTATTAAACAG
>SAMEA104404100__coassemble_2486_pt1 | contig 13829 bp, 13 predicted proteins | sample SAMEA104404100__metabat2_low_PE_056 | metagenome-assembled genome bin SAMEA104404100 (sample SAMEA104404100) | Balaenoptera acutorostrata
GCCTTTTCGGTATTTACTTCTGTACTTTAGTCATCAATACTACGCACTCCACATGGCTGGTTCTTGGGAATAAATCCACAGCAGCCACTTTCCTTAGGAAATAGCCCTGTTCAGATAGAATTTTTATATCTCTTGCCAAGGTGGAGCTGTTGCATGAAATATAAATTATCTTTTCCGGTGATATCTTAGCAATTGAATCTAAAACCTCGGCATTACAGCCCTTTCGCGGAGGGTCAACTACTATTGTATCACATTTTATATTGTTTACAGCAAGCTTTACAGCTGTGTTTTTAGCATCATCGCAAATAAAATCTATATTTGTGATACCATTGAGCTGGGCATTTATTTTAGCGTTTTCAATGGCCTCTGGTATAATTTCCACGGCGGTTATATGCTTAACTCTGTCCGACATCGCAAGACTTATTGTACCTGCACCGCAATATAGCTCAACTATTTCCTCATTACCCTTAAATTCAGCGTATTCAATGGCTTTATTATATAGGTTTTCAGCAGAAAGCTTGTTGACTTGATAAAATGCAAGGGAGGAAATATTGACCTTTTTACCACACATAATATCGGTTATTCCGTCTTTACCGTGTAAAATAATATTCTCCTCACCTAAAATAACATTTGTATCCTTGCTGTTTACATTAAGCACAACGGATACTATATTATATGGTAAATTTAGGAGCTTACGGAGCAGCTTATCCACAGAGGGAATTTTATTTTTAGTAGCTACTAAGCTCACCATAACTTCTCCCGTACCCTTTCCCTCACGGATATAAATGTGGCGTATTAGGCCAATTTTGGTTTCTTCGTCATAGGGTTTTATATTGTATTCCTTCATAAATCGGAGAATTAAGCTTACTATTTCTGAAAAATATGGTGGCTGAATTTCGCATCCCTCAGAGCTTATAATTCTGTGGCTGTGATTTCCGTAAAAGCCAGAGATTATTTTTTCTCCGTCAAAACCAACTGGATATTGAGCCTTATTTCTATAGCTGTTTACCTCGGGAGAGCCTAAAAGCTCTATTTTCTCAAAAGGTATATCAGCTCCACCTATGCGTTTTAGGTTTTCGCAAACCCAGTTTTTCTTAATTTTTAGCTCCTCTTCATAGGAGATATGCCTTAGGCTGCAGCCACCGCATTTATGATAAACAGGGCAATCAACTTTAATTCTTGTAGGTGAGGAGATGAGGATTTTCTCGATTTTTCCGTAGGCATAGGTTTTGTTTACCTTTAAAATTTTGCAATCGATGATATCTCCCACAGCAGTTTGTGGTACAAAAATAACCATTCCTTCATATTTTCCCACGCCTGAGGCATCATGGTTTATATCTGTTATTTCAAGCTTTATAATGTCATTTTTTTTAATCATTTTTGCTCCTTAATATTATAGTTTTGTAAAAAATCTATGGCGTCAGTATATCCCTTAAAGCCCTTTCCGCTGATAGTTTTTATAGCGGCATAGGAGGTATAGGAGATTTTTCGGAATTCCTCTCGAGTATTTATATCGCTTAAATGTACCTCCACAGCGGGGATAGCCACAGCCTTAAGTGCATCTAAAATAGCAATACTGGTATGGGTGTAGGCAGCAGGATTTATTACAATACCATCAAATTTCCCATAGGCCTCTTGAATTTTATCCACAATGCAGCCCTCGTGGTTGGATTGGTAAAATTCCGTTTCTATTTGTTTTTCCTTGCAGTAGTCTTTTACATAATTTATTAAATCATTATAGCTGTTTTGTCCGTATATTTGAGGTTCTCTTATACCTAACATATTTAGGTTTGGACCATTAATAATGAGTATTTTCATGATTTATTCTGTCCTCCAAATATTTGAGGGTGTTTTTAAGGCTTAAATTTTCTACTGAAAAATCACACCAGGCTCTGTATAAATCCTTTCGTCTTTTGTAAATTTCCTCCACACCCAAAGCCTTGGAAAGAGGTCTTTCCTTGGTGGAGAGCTTTTTTAAATCTCTTTTTAGCCAAATTATTAAGCCATTTTGCTTAAGATAAAAATAATTTTCCGCTGTAGTAACAGCTCCTCCGCCTGTGGATATAACGGCGTGATTTAATTTTCCTATATCCTTTATAACAGCAGTTTCTATCTTGCGAAATTCTGATTCGCCCTTTTCCTGAATGAATTTTTTTATAATTATATTGTATTTTTCTTCTATAATTTTATCTGTATCATAGAAGGGACGATTTATTCGTCTGGCTAAAAGTTTTCCCACCAGGGTTTTTCCACAGCCAGGCATTCCAATAAGAACAATATTGCTTTTTCGTCTTAATATTTTTTGAATAACATTTTTTTCTTTGTTCTTGGAAATAGCTTTACCTGTAAACAGTTCTGAGGCTCTTTTTGCCTGAGCTACAAGCATAGCTATTCCGCCTACAGATTTTATATTATGTTTGTCAGCCTCTATAACGAATTTAGTGCGCAGGGGGTTATAAATTAAATCAACAGCATATTTACACTGTGGGAACATATCAAAATCAATGGGACATTCATCGCAATTAGGAAACATTCCCACAGGGGTGGTGTTTACAATTAACTCTGTATCGCTGTGAATTTGCAGATTATTATAGTTGTTTTTTCCCTTTCGAGAAATAATAATAACTTTAGCTCCTAAATTTTCCAAAACCGCTTTTACTGTGGTAGAGGCTCCACCACTTCCTAAAATGATTGCTTTAAGTCCCTTGGGATTTATGCCGTTTGTATCTAATAAATATCTAAATCCATAGTAATCAGTATTATAGCCTATTAATTTGTTATTTCTTTTTACTATGGTGTTTACACTTCCGATTTTAAGAGCATCTGGACTTATTTCATCTAAGTATTTCATCACAGTTTTTTTGTAGGGGATTGTAACATTAAATCCGCTGTATTTATCATCATTTATTAGGTTTTCTAAATAGCTCTCATCGGTTTCACAAAGCTCGTAGCTGTAATTTCCAAAAAGCTTGTGAATTTGCGGTGAAAAGCTGTGCTTTAGGGTTTCTCCTATAAGTCCATAGTTTTGCAAAATATAACCTCCTTTTCTGTTTATTTTAGGTTTAGTAGTAAATCATATATAGCAATAGCAGCCGCACTTTCAATGCATGGTAAGGCTCTTGGTACAATACATGGGTCATGTCTGCCGACAATTTGAAGCTGAGAATTTTCATTTTTAGATAAGTTAATAGTATTTTGTTTAATTTGAATGGATGGCGTGGGTTTAATTGCAATTCTAAAAATAATAGGCATACCATTGGAAATACCACCGTTTATTCCGCCGCTATTGTTGGTCATAGTTTTTATTTCATCATTTTTAGTGTAAAATTCATCGTTATTTTCTTTTCCTGTAAGAAGTACAGAATCAAAGCCGTTGCCAAATTCAATTCCCTTTACTGCAGGAACTGCAAAAACTGCCTGAGCAATTTTATTTTCAATTCCCTCAAACATAGGTTCTCCCACTCCCACAGGAAGTCCTGTTACCATACATTCTATAATTCCCCCTAATGAATTTCCCTCAGTTTTAGCTTTTATAATGGCATTTTTCATTTTATTTTCAGCGTCTTTATTTAAAACAGAAAATTTATTTTGAGAAGCTGATTTATATAAGGCTATATCAGGGTTTACAGAATTAAAAGCATCATCCTTTATATTATAAATTTGCTTTATATGGGAAAAAACCTCTATGCCTTCTTCCTCTAAAAGCTGCATTATAATACCACCTACAAGGCAAAGGGGAGCTGTAAGACGGCCCGAAAAATGTCCACCACCACGAATATCATTAAAGCCTTTGTATTTTATATGAGCTGTGTAATCAGCGTGGGAGGGGCGGGGTAAATCTGCAATTTTTTCATAGTCCTTAGATTTTACATTATTATTTAAAATAATTGCTGTCAAAGGCGCTCCACAGGTTATGTCATCAATAAGTCCGCAAAGAAAATGAGGCTTGTCCTCTTCCCTTCGTGAAGTGGAAAATTCCGATGTACCAGGAGCTCGTCTTTGCATAAAGGAAAAAAGTTTTTCCATATCAATTTTTTTACCAGCGGGAAGTCCATCTATGGTAACTCCGATAGCCTTAGAATGGGATTGGCCAAATATGGAAATTTTTATATTTTGCCCAAATAAAGATGACATACTAACCCTCCTTTTCTATTTTCCCTCCTAATTTAATAAAGTCGCTGAAAAAATTAGGGTAGGATTTATTTACAGCCTCAGCATTTTGAATTATAACAGGATTTTCACATTTTGATGAAAGAACCGCACACATCATAGCGATTCTATGGTCGTTAAAGGAGTTTACTACTCCGCCCCTTAGCGTATTTCTTCCATTTATTATAAACCCATCAGTCTTTTCGGTGATATCAGCTCCTAAATTCTCAAGACATAAGCAAATAGCCTTTATTCTGTCACATTCCTTAATTCTAAGCCTTTGTGCTCCACATACCACGGTTTTACCCTCTGCTAATGCCCCTAAAACCGCTATTTCAGGTGCTATATCGGGAGTTTGACAGCAGTTAATTTTAATTCCTTGGAGTTTATTTTGCTTTACAGTAATTTTATTTTCATAAACCTCTACCTTAGCACCGAAGCTTTTAAGAATATTTAAAATTTCCCTATCTCCCTGAATTGAGCGGGAATTTATCCCAGTACAGTCTATGCCTTTTTCAGAAAAACCCCCCATAGTAAGCCAAAAAGCAGAATTTGACCAATCGCCCTCGGAGTAAATTTTATTTGGCGCTATGTATTTTTGTTTGCCCTTTATGTAAAAGCCATTTTCTATTTTTATTATATTTATGCCGAAAGCTTTTAGCACAGATAGGGTTAGGCCTATGTAGCTCTTTGATTCCATAGGGGAGGTGATAGTAATTTTACTATCATCTGAAAGCAGGGGAAGAGCAAACAAAAGTCCCGTAACAAATTGGGAGGAAATATTGCCTGGCAATATGAAATTGCCTGAATTTAGCATATTTTCGGTGTGGATTATATTGCACCTTTGTGATATGCTCATACCGTTTTGGCTGAGTTCTTCTTTTAAAGGAGAGAGGGGACGCATAGCAAGATTTCCCTCGGTTTTAAAATCCCCTGCTATACCTAAGGCTCCAATTACAGGAAGCAGAAATCTTAGAGTTGAACCACTTTCTTTACAGGGTAGTAGAATATTATTTTTGTTTTTTTTAATGGGATTTACAAGAAATTTATCTTTATATTCTATAATATCTGCTCCCATAGCCATAAGGCAGTCCTTGGTAGCATAAATATCGTTGGAGCTTTGATTAAAATAAATTTCGCAGCTGTTTTCTGATAAAGCCGCAGCTATAAGCAATCTGTGTATATGGGATTTTGATGAAATAGCGGGTAATTCTCCGCTTAATTTAGAGGGAAAAATTTTTATATTCACTTTTTACTCCTGTATCATTTGGTGAATTTGGTTAAAGGAAAATTTCATAATTTTACAGTTTCCAATGTCTGTTGGGATTATAAGATTTATAAATTCACCATTTTTCTTTTTATCATATTTTATTATATCAAAAATTTCCCTATATGTATATGGAATTTCCAAATTAAAATTATAAAATTGTAGAAGCTTTCTAATTTTATTAAATGCTACTTCTGAACATAAATTATTTTTATAGGAAAATTCAGCTATCATATGAAGTCCCTTTGCTACAGCATTTCCGTGGCTTATTGTAAAATTACTTAAAAGCTCAAGGCTGTGGCCTAAGGTATGCCCTAAATTGAGTAGCTGTCTTTGACCTATGTCAAATTCATCATTAGCTACAATTTCAGCCTTTAATTTAATACAATCAGAGATAATTTGCTGTTTGTTTTCCAAAAATCCAGTATTTAATTTTTTAAATATATTTTCAGATAATATGCCATATTTTACTATTTCACCCATACCATCTTTTAAAAATTCATCTGGGAGAGTTTTTAGGCAAGCAGTATCACATAAAACAAATTGTGGCTGATAAAAAGCTCCTAAAATATTTTTACCAAATGGGGTGTCAATAGCAGTTTTGCCACCCACAGAGGAATCAACCATAGCTAATAGGGAAGTGGGAATTTGAATAAAGTCAATGCCACGCATATAGGTAGCGGCAGCAAAACCCGATAAATCTCCTGTTACCCCGCCTCCTAAGGCGATTATTAAGCTATTTCTATCAAGGCCAATGCTTGACATATACTCTGTCAGTTTTATGTATTCATTTAAACTTTTACTTTTTTCTCCATGAGGAAAAACATATTTATATATGTTAAATTTGACCTTTAGATTTTCAGCAATAATTTCCGAATAATATTTATCCACATTATCATCGGTAACAATTAATATAGAGCTGTAAGCCTTTTTAATTAACTCTGAAAGACTTTTAAGTATATTTTTTCCTATGTAAACATTATAGGGAGAAGAACATTTAATAGGTATAGCTTCCGTTTTAAATCCTCCTTTACTGAAAAACAGCTCCCGCAAAGAGTTATACTCTGCGAGAGCGTGAATTTTTATTTAATGAGAAAATGCGTTCATATTAAGTGCGATTGATAAATCAGCTATCGAGCTTATTATTCAACGGAGATAATGTAATAATAAACAGGCTGACCACCATCAACAAGAGCTATTTCCACATTATCAGAAACCTTAGCTCTTACTGCGTTTTCTACGGACATAGCTTGTTCCTCTGTAATGCCCTCACCATAGATGATTGTTACAAAGCTTTCTTCCTTGGTTTCATCTTTTCTGATAAGAGAACGAATTAGTTTAACTGTAGCTTTTTCCAAATCCTTGTCCACAAAGGATACCTTGCCGTTTTCCAGTGCTAAAATTTCGCCCTTTTGGATTTTATGTCCGTCAAAGTTGCTATCTCTTGCGGCAAAGGTTACAAGACCTGTGCCAACCTTTTCAAAAGCCTTTGTCATTTCAAGACGGTTTATTTCCAAATCGCTGCTGGCATCAAAGGAGAGCATAGCGGTAATTCCCTGTGGAATTGTTCTTGTAGGAAGTACTGTTACATTTCTGTCCGCAAGTCTTATAGCTTGTTCTGCTGCCATAATGATATTTTTGTTGTTTGGAAGAACGATAACATTCTTAGCTGGTGTAGCGTGAATTGCGGAGAGAATGTCGTCTGTGGATGGGTTCATGGTTTGACCACCGCTTACCACCTGGTCCACTCCTAAATCAAGGAAAAGTTGTCTTAAACCCTCTCCTGCACATACAGCTACAAAGCCGTATTCCTTGTCAGGGTCTACTGCTGCATAAGGAAATTCCTCGTTTGTGGATTCAGCTTCTTTTTCGCTCTGTCTTACGCTTTCCTGCTGATTTGCAAATTGCTCACGCATATTTTCTATCTTAATTTTTGTGAGCATACCGTATTTGAGAGCTTCCTGCAAAGCATTACCAGGGTTATCTGTATGAACATGGCATTTGATAATGTCATCATCATCCACTACAACAGCACTATCGCCAATGGATTCTAAATATGCACGGAGCTTTATGGAGGAAGTATCTTTGTCGGACTTCATAACAATAAATTCTGTGCAATATGTAAATGTGATTTCGCCCTCATATTCTCCTGCGGCATTCTTTTCGGCAGTAGGAGTATCAGTTGCTTTTTCCTCCTCGGCCTCGATAATAACACCGTTTTCGATAACACTCATCATACCCTCGATTATAACAATAAAGCCTTGGCCTCCTGCATCCACAACTCCGGCTTTTTTAAGTACTGGGAGAAGCTCAGGGGTTTGAGCTAAGGCTTCCTTGGCAGAGGAAATCATTTCACGCCAAATTGTAACAGCGTCTGTTTCGGGGTTTTCGGAAATAATTTCAGAAATATGTTCTGCTGCAAGTCTTGCAACAGTCAAAATTGTGCCCTCTGTTGGCTTCATAACAGCCTTGTATGCTGCTGCCACACCCATAGTTAAGGCTTCTGAAATATCCTTTCCGTCTGCTTCCTCCTTGCCCTTAAGGCCTTTAGAAAAGCCTCTGAATAAAAGGGAGAGAATAACACCTGAGTTACCTCTTGCGCCTCTTAAAAGTGCGGAGGCTGCTGCATGAGCTACATCTCCTACGGATTTATCATCGGATATAAGCAAAAGCTCACGCTTAGCTGAGCCTATTGTCATAGACATATTTGTACCTGTATCACCGTCAGGAACGGGGAATACATTTAAAGCATCCACTGTTTGACGCTGATTAGAGATATTATTTGCACCTGATATAAAGGCATCTCTTAAAATCTTGCCGTTTATCACTTCTTTGTAACACTCCTCGTTTACATAAAATTATGTTATTTATGCGAGCAATCGCTCTTGTTATCATTTAATTAGTCGTTTTTCATACCGTCTACAAAGACATTTACCTTTGAAACCTCAAGCCCTGTAGCTTCCTCCACAGTATAGTGTACTTTGTTGACGATGCTCTTAACGATAGCTGATATATTAAGTCCGTAAGTTACAACGATGTGCAAATCTATAACCAATCTGCCGTTGATGGTTCTTACTCTTACACCCTTATCAGGAACATCGTTTGATGTGATGACGGATTTAAGTCCCTGAAAAGCGGTGCTGAATACCATACCTGCCACGCCGAAACATTCAGATGCCGCATGACCTACCAAATTTGCAAAATATTCTTCGGATATTTCTATTGTTCCCAAATGATTTTCAAGTTTAATCATATAGACACCTCCTAAATAAATATATACTATTATACCCTATAAATGTTAAAATAACAAGTAATTTTAATAATTTTATAGGATATGGGGACAAATTCCTATTTTAATAAAGAATTTTTAGAATAAAAATAAATTTATTCTTATTCTAATGCAAATATTATATAATAAATTTTGATACAAAAAACAGATTTTTTATGAACAAATATAAATTATGATGCTTAATTTTTGATACTATTATATAATATTTACTCGATTAAGTGATTTTTCTTTGACAAATTATAGGTTTTGTAATATTATTGTTCTGTAAAGCGTTATTATAAATTGCAATATGAAAGGATGAATTTTTATGAATATTATAGATATGCACTGTGATACAATATGCTCACTTACCACCAGCGAGGTTCCAAAGAATTTATATGATTATGAGGGACAAATTTCTGTGAAGAAATTACAGGAGGGCGGTTCCTTGGCTCAGTTTTTCGCAATATTTATTCCAACCCATAGAGGTGAGCCTGAGCCAATTCCTGAATCTGCTTATAAATTCTATAAAAAGGCCTTGAATGTATTTAACACAGAAATGGAAAAAAATAAGGCATATATTTTACCTGCTCATAATTACAATGAAATTATGAAAAATAAAGCTGAGGGCAAAATTTCTGCACTTTTAACCATAGAGGACGGAGTTCCTCTTAACGGAGATATTAATAGACTTATAGAGGCGTATAATGATGGTGTAAGACTTATTTCATTTACCTGGAACTATGAAAATTCCCTTGGCTATCCTAACTCCCGTGATGAAGAAAAAATGAAATTAGGCCTTAAACCTTTTGGAATTGAAGTAGTTGAAAAAATGAATGAGCTTGGTATGATAATTGATGTTTCCCACCTTTCTGACGGAGGCTTTTACGATGTTGCTAAGTACAGCAAAAAGCCCTTTGTAGCATCTCACTCCTGCTGCAGAAGTCTTTGTGGTCATCCGAGAAATTTAACAGATGATATGCTTAAAGCTTTGGGAAATAAGGGGGGAGTTGTAGGTATTAACTTCTGCGCCTCCTTCTTAAATGAGGATGCTAATTATACAGATATTGATTCTGTGGTAAAACATATGATTTATATAAAGGATAAAGCAGGAATTGACGCCTTAGGCTTTGGCTCTGACTTTGATGGTATAGGAAGTACGCTGGAATTTAAGGATTACACAGGTATGCCTATGATAGTAAGAGCTTTGGAAAAGCATTTTACTGCTGATGAAATTGATAAAATTTGTAGTGGCAATATGTTAAGGCTGATAAAGGATACTTTAAGATAAAATAATAAAATCTGAGGGCTTAATGATATGGATAATATGGAAAAAATGCTTTTATTAAAACGAAAAGCAGAAAAAAAGAAATTAAAAACAGAAGATTTAGTAAATTATATTTCCGTAGAAAAAAGAATATCTACTTTAGAGGAAACAGCACCATTTCTTATAGATGAGCTTATAAAAATAAAGCATCAAGAGGAAAGTGCTGTAAACAATGAGCTTACCCATAAATTCACTTCATTTGCGCAGTTAAATGGCAAATACGAAAATGGGAAATTGGGTGAAAACACATACTTTATAGATAACAGCAATAGTGAAACCTATGTGCTTGGTGATTTACATGGGGATAGTCTTACACTTCTTCATTTTATCGAAAGAGTGGATTTTATAGAAAAGGTACAAAGCGATGTAAAAATTAACTTTGTTTTTTTAGGGGATTATGTGGACAGAGGCCACAAGATGTTTAAAACCTTAGAACTTGTTATGCTGCTTAAATATCTTTTCCCTAAAAATATATTTCTTCTTCGTGGAAACCACGATGGCGGAACAGTTATTTCTGAGGATGAGTACAAGCTATGTGTGGGACGAAATATCGGGACTACTGATGATGACTACTTTACTGCTTTTCTTTTTAATAAACTTACTGAACACGGAAACAATAAATCGCTTTTACGCAAATATCACGCTTTTTTTGACTCCTTGGCACATTTAGCTGTAATTTATGATGAGGATAAGATTTATTTTCTTACCCATGGTGGTATACCTCGTCCGAAAAAAACAGATAAATACGGACATCTAAAATTTATCTCTGATTTAAACTCCTCAGCTGAGGAGGTGCTGGATTTTAAGGGAGATACTCCCGCATTTAATATGACCTGGAGCGACCCTGCCGAATATGCTGAGGCTGATTTAGGCAAGAGAAGATTTAGCTTTTATCGTGAGGATTTTGACGCGTTTTGCGAAAAATTTGGCATAGATATGCTGATACGAGGCCACGAGGCTTTTGAAAACGGATATAAGGAATTTTTTGATGGTAAGCTTATAACTGTATTTACCTCAGGAAAATTTTCTGAAGAGGAAAATTTGGAAAGCGCCTATAACGATGTTAAACCCTGTATTTACGGAATTAAGAATGGAAAGGGCATTGTTATAAGATAATTTTAAAAGGAGGAATTTTATTTGAATTACCCCGAAAAATTTGAGGAAATATTTACTCAAAATGTAAAAAGAGAGGGCTCTAATGAGCTTTTGGCTTGGCTTAAAAACACAGATTTTTTTACAGCTCCTGCCAGTACGAAATTTCACTGTGCTTGTGAGAGTGGCCTTGTTATGCACAGCCTAAGTGTTTATAAGACCTATATGGATAAGCATTTTGATGAAAGTGATAATATGGAAAGTGTGGTAATCTGCACCTTACTCCACGATTTATGTAAGGCACAGTTTTACAAAACATCTACTCGAAATGTAAAAAACGAGGAAACAGGCCAGTGGGAAAAGGTGCCTTATTATATAGTAGAGGATAGCTTTCCCTATGGCCACGGTGAAAAATCAGTTTTTCTCATAGAGAGATTTATGCGTCTTAAAACCTCTGAGGCTATGGCTATCCGCTGGCATATGGGAGGCTTTGACTCTGGGGCTAAATCGGGAGATTTTTCTATAAGCCTTGCCTATGAAAAATATCCAATGGCAGTAAAGCTCCATTTAAGCGACCTTGAATCTACATATTTAAGAGAAAAGCATACCTCAAAAATAAAATAATAATTTATTTAATAATATATATGAACCCTGTAAGAAAGCGGGGTTATAAAAATCATCGGAGAAAAATTATGGAATTTAAAATTTCAACAATTATATTTGTATGTATAGCAGTTTTCTTGGCGGGGTTTGTGGACTCCATAGCAGGAGGAGGAGGGTTAATCTCTCTGCCTGCTTACTATGCAGCGGGTATACCGCCCCATATGGCACTAGGCACAAATAAATTTACTTCATCCTGTGGAACTACTGTGGCAACCCTTGTTTATATAAAAAATAAAAGCTACCATCTTTTATCCGCTCTTGTTTCTATGGCGTGTGCTTTTATAGGCTCAACCATAGGCTCAAGACTTACTCTTATTGTAGATGAACTTTACCTAAAATATGTTCTGCTTATTTTAGTGCCAATTATAGCTATTTTTACTGTGTTTAACAAAAATTTTGATAAGCCTAAGAAAAAAGATTTAACTCAAGCTCAAACAATAATTATATCCTCTTGTATAGGCGTTTTTCTTGGTATGTATGACGGCTTTTTCGGCCCTGGTATGGGTATGTTTTTAATGCTTGCCTATACGGGACTTTTAGGCCTTGATATGCTTACAGCCTCAGGAAATGCTAAAATTGTGAATCTTTCCTCAAATATTGCGGCTCTTACAACTTTTATTTTAAATGGCAAGGTGGTTTACGCTTTGGCAATACCTGCGGCAATTTCAAATATTTTAGGAAATTTCTTAGGTTCAAGATTGGCAATTAAAAATGGAAGTAAAATCATAAAGCCCATTGTACTTGTGGTTATGATACTTCTCCTTACAAAGGTAGCTATGGATTTAATTTAGAAAGAGGTATTAATTTTGAAAAAAACAGCACAATGCCTTACCCTATTGGGAGCAGCTGCGGCTACGGGTGCAGTCTATTCCCATTTTATAGAGCCTAATATGCTCAGAAGAAGAAATTTTTCCGTAGGAAATGGAGAAAACGGTAAAATTGTCCGAATTGTACATTTTACGGATGTGCATTTAGGCAGATTTTACAGTATAAGAAAATTTAACAGACTTGTGGCGGATATAAAAAAATTAAATCCTGATATAGTGGTTTTTACAGGGGATTTAATAGATAACCCCACTGAATATCCTGTGGATACCGAAAGAGTTTCACGAATTTTAAAGAGAATAAAAGCACCCTTAGGGAAATATGCTGTTACAGGAAATCACGAGGTTCGCCATGCTTATGTAAATAAGTATGAAAGCATACTTAAAAAGGGAGGCTTTAGGTTACTTCGTGATGACAGCGTTTATTTGCCTGAATATAATATAAACATAGTGGGGTGTGAATCCTCCACTATGGAAAATAAGAAGAATACTCAAAGGCTTATTCCTCTTGGCAGAAAGAATTTTTCTCATATAGAATGCTGTGATAAGCTTATGAGCATAGGAGCCTTTAACATTCTTTTAACCCATGAGCCTGATACTGTGGATGAGCTTACCAACCGCTGCTGTGATTTGGTATTTGCGGGGCACAGCCACGGTGGACAGATAAGATGCCCTATAATTGAAAAAATGTATATTCCACCTTTGGCAAGAAAATATACCCGAGGTCTTAACACAACCTATGATGGCTGTTTGGTTCATACTTGTGAGGGCGTGGGTATGACGAGATTTCCCTTTAGATTTTGCTGTCCTCCAACCATAGGGGTAGCTGATATAAAGCTTTAATGTAGCTTTTCTTCTCTTTTATATAAAAAACAACTTTCAAATAATATTTTTAAAGGAGCTATTAAATGAAAAAAATTGATATAAAAACTTACGAAAAGTTTAATTTTGATAAAATATACGAATTGTATTGCTCTGTGGGTTGGACGAATTATACTGATAATCCTGAAATGCTAAAAGGCTCTTATAAAAACGCTTTAAAGGTTTTAGGAGCTTTTGAAGGAGAAAAGCTGGTGGGAATTTTAAAAGCTGTGGGAGATGGTTATTCAATTTTGTATATACAGGATATAATAGTACATCCTGTATACCAAAGGCAGGGCATAGGAACAGCACTTTTAAAAGAAATATTGAAGCTATATTCAAATGTTTATCAGAAAGTCTTAATTACTGATAATGGGG
>SAMEA104404100__coassemble_2633_pt1 | contig 13234 bp, 8 predicted proteins | sample SAMEA104404100__metabat2_low_PE_056 | metagenome-assembled genome bin SAMEA104404100 (sample SAMEA104404100) | Balaenoptera acutorostrata
CCTGACAGCAATTTCCCAACCTGTCCATATCCAAACCCTGAAATGAAAGAGGCGCTGGAGGAGGGACTTAAGCTTTGTAGGGAGGTTAACGCTGACCTATTGATAGCCTCTGACCCAGATGCTGACAGAGCAGGAGTTGCCATTAAAAACGGCGATGAATACACAATTTTAACTGGTAACCAAATCGGTGAGCTTCTTACATACTATATTTGCAAAATTAAATCCGAGAGAAATTTAATGCCACCTACACCTATTATTGTTAAATCCGTGGTTTCATCCAGGCTTTGTGATAAAATCGGTATGGATTATCATATTCGTGTAAAGGAAGTTTTAACAGGCTTTAAGAATATAGGCGGATATATGAAAAAGTTAGAAAATGAAAATAGATTGGAAAACTTTATATTGGGCTTTGAGGAAAGCTGTGGCTATTTAACCACTGACCTTGCTCGTGATAAGGATTCTGTTTGTGCTATGGCTAATATCACAGAAATGGCAGCATATTTTAAAGCTCAGGGTAAGAGTATGATGGATGTGCTTAATGAGCTTTACGAAAAATACGGACATTATTTCACTAAATCTAAGAGCTTTGAATTTAAAGGAGCAAGTGGTGAAAAAATGATGGAGAAGATAATGATTTCACTTCATCAGGCTCCTCCTGCTTATTTAGGAGATATTCAGGTTTTATCACATAAGGATTACTTAAATGAGGATGAGCTTAAAACAAATATGGTTGAGCTTTCCTTAGAGGATGATATTACAATTATGGTAAGACCATCAGGCACAGAGCCGAAAATTAAATTCTACTACTTTATAGTAGGAGAGAGCAGTGATGACTGTAACGAAAAATTTGAGCTTGCAGTTAAATCTACCGAGGAGTTTTTATCCAATTTTAATTAATTGTGATATGGTAATACAAAATTAAATATCTTTATATAAAAAAGACCACGAATTTGATATGGAAACAAATTCGTGGTCTTAATTTTTATTTCTTAATATATTTTAAAAATCTAAATTCAATGTGAGTATTAAGAGCCTTGCAGGTCTGTAACTTTTCCGAGCCATCCTTTGGAGTTTTCCAGTAATAGGGTGTCATACAAAATAGGTTATATATATTTTCATCCTCTATATGAATGTCCCTTGACCTTTCTATGACTTCTTCAAATTCTAATCCCTCATATTCTGTATCCTGTACGGGATTTTTATAGGGATTTTCGTAGAGAATTTGCTTTAAGCCAAATAAATGCTCAGCGCCTGGTACAGCATAAATAAATTTTCCACCCTTGCGAAGTGTTCGCAAAACCTCCTTCTGGGCTAATGGGGCAAATACATTTATAACTAAATCTGCCCAGGTGCTTTTAACAGGAGCAGTAAAACAGCTTGCAACTGTATAGAAGCAATTTTCTGGGGCAAGCTTTGCAGCACGGCGAACAGCGGTTTTAGAAATATCAAAGCCTATAAGCTCATATTTAACTCCAGCCTCAGTTAGCCTTTTAGCGATTGCTCGGTTATAGTAACCCTCGCCGCAGCCCATATCTAAAATATGTAATGTCTTTTTCTGTGCTTTAGCAGTTTCAAGGCAAATTTCCGCTAAGGTATCGGAGAAAATATCGTAAAATCCGCTTTCTAAAAATTTTGCACGGGAATTTACCATTTCCTTTGTATCACCGGGTGCATTGGAATGTTTTTTCTGTATTGGTAAAAGATAGGTGTAGCCCTCTTTTGATATATCAAAGCTGTGATTTTTTATGCAATGTAATGCGTTATCCTTTTCTATCAGAGGATTGCCACAAATAGGGCAAATAAATCCTTTGCAAATCATAATCGAAATCCTTTCACTATAAAATAATTAATATTATTATTATAGCACTTAAAACCGCTAAAACAAGTGTAAACTTATAATAACGGGATAGCTTTATTTTATCAATAAAGTGGACTTGAAATAGATAATATGCTAAAATAATATAGTAAGCTTATAATAAAGGAGAAATTAAAAATGAAACTTTTGTTTTTAGGAGATATAGTGGGAAAGGGTGGCTGTGAGGCAGTAAAAAGGCTTATTCCCGAATTTAAATTTAAAAATAAAATAGATGTGGTTATTGCAAATGGCGAAAATTCGGCAGAGGGTAACGGAATACTTCCCTCCAGTGCTCAGGAAATCTTAAGCTCCTCTGTGGATTTAATAACCACGGGAAATCACGCACTTAGACGCAGAGAGATTTACGATGTTTTGGAGGATGAAAACTCCTTGGTAATTCGCCCTGATAATTACCATGAGGATGCTCCTGGCAGGGGAGTTATAACCTTGGATTTTTTAAAGTACAGGTTATGTGTAATAAATTTACAGGGGAATGTCTATATGGATTATGTGAAAAATCCTTTTGAGCATATTGATAAGATTTTGGAAAAAGTTGATACTAAAAATATAATTGTGGATTTTCATTGTGAGGCCACCTCGGAAAAATTAGCTATGGGTCATTACTTAAGAGGCAGAGTTACTGCAGTATTTGGAACACATACCCATGTTCCAACTGCTGATGAGCGAATTTTCCCAGAGGGCACAGCTTATATTACAGATGTGGGTATGTGTGGAGGTGAAAATTCTATCTTAGGAGTTAAGGCTGAAAATGTTTTAAGAAGATTTATAACTAATTTACCTACCCGTTTTGAAAGCGATAAGGAAAACTGTACTATAAACGGTGTTTTAGTGGAAATTGACACAAATACAGGTAAGGCTCAGAGTATAGAAAGAGTTTTGCTTAAATAAAAGGAAGTATTTAGAAAATAATTTCCATAAATTTGAAAATAACCCTTGACTTTTACCATAAAATGTAATAGACTAATGTTAGTGGAAAAATATGTAAATAGTTTCACGAATAAATATTACATTAAGGAGAGTAAAATCATGGAAATTTTGAAAGTATCATCTAAATCAATGCCTAATTCAGTAGCAGGTGCAATTTCAGGTGTAATTAGAGAAAAAGGTGCAGTGGAAATTCAATCAATAGGTGCAGGAGCTTCCAATCAAGCTATAAAGGCAGTAGCTATTGCAAGAGGGTATTTAGCTCCTTCTGGAATAGATTTAGTTTGCATACCCGCGTTTTCCAATATCACCATAGATAGTGAGGAGAGAACAGCGCTAAAGCTTATTGTATCACCTCGCTAAAAATACTGCCTCTGTATTAAATTGGGTTTAATTGTAAATTCAAAAAAGCATTGCAAAAAAGCTTTAAAAAGTGTATAATAATTAAATAGTACATTTTTGTATTTAAAACTAATAAATTATTTTGCAAAATATTTTGCAATGTTAAATTACGGAGGTATATATCATGTTAGATATTAATCTTTTCAGAACCAATCCTGATATAATCAAGGAAAATATCAAGAAAAAATTTCAAGAGGAAAAGCTCGTTATGGTTGATGAGGTTGTTGAAATGGACAAGGAATTTCGTGCAGCTAAATCAAGATGCGATGAACTAAGAGGTCAGAGAAAGTCCATTAGTAAACAAATTGGTGCACTTATGGCGCAGGGCAAAAAGGACGAGGCAGAAAATGCTAAAAAGCAGGTTACAGATATGGCTGAGGAGCTGGAAAGACTTGACAAGAGAGCAGAGGAGCTTACAGAGGAAATTCGTAAGAGAATGCTTGTAATTCCCAATATTATTGATGAATCCGTTCCTATAGGCAAGGATGATAGTGAAAATGTTGAAATTGAAAAATTCGGTGAGCCTGTTATTCCTGAATATGAAATTCCATATCATGTCGATATTATGGAAAGCTTTAATGGCGTTGATTTTGATAGTGCAAGAAAAACAAGCGGAAGTGGTTTCTACTATCTTTGCGGAGATATTGCCAGACTTCAATCTGCAATTTTGTCCTATGCAAGAGATTTTATGATAAATAAAGGCTTTACCTACTACATTCCTCCTTTTATGATTAGAAGCAATGTTGTTTCCGGTGTTATGAGCTTTAAGGAAATGGAAGAAATGATGTACAAGATTGAAGGAGAAGACCTTTATCTTATCGGTACATCCGAGCATTCCATGATTGGTAAATTTATTGACACAATTATGGACGAAGATGAGCTTCCAAAGGCACTTACAAGCTATTCCCCATGTTTTAGAAAGGAAGTTGGTGCGCATGGTATTGAGGAAAGAGGAGTTTACCGTATTCACCAATTTGAAAAGCAGGAAATGGTAGTTGTATGTAAGCCTGAGGACAGCAAAGAATGGTTTACAAAGCTTTATAACAACACAGTTGAATTTTTTAGAAGCCTTGATATTCCTGTAAGAACTTTGGAATGCTGTTCTGGCGACCTTGCAGATCTTAAGGTTAAAAGCATTGATGTTGAGGCATGGTCCCCAAGACAGAAAAAATACTTTGAGGTTGGCAGCTGCTCTAACTTAGGTGATGCTCAGGCACGCAGACTTGGCATTAGAATTCGCAATAAGGAAAAGGGCAATTACTTTGCACATACTCTTAACAACACAGTTGTTGCTCCTCCAAGAATGCTTATTGCGTTCCTTGAAAATAATTTACATGCAGACGGTAGTGTAGTAATTCCTGAACCATTAAGGCCATATATGGGTGGAAATACAAAGCTTCAAAAATGCAAGAAATAATTAGATAAATAAGGCACTCGCTTTAAAATATACTAAGGCGAGTGCATATTTTTTATTTATAGTTGATTTTTTTTATATTTTATAGTATAATATTAAAGAAATTTATGCTGAAGTGGCGCAGCTGGTAGCGCAATTGATTCGTAATCAATAGGTCGTGGGTTCAAATCCCATCTTCAGCTCCACAAGTGGCGGCAATACTACTGCTTAATTTATATAATATGGGAATGAGGATCTCCCTTGGATTTATCCTAAACCGCTTTTATAAGCTGATGACTTCTGTGATTTTAATTGTCGCAGAATATCATCAGCTTTTTTATTTTTATATTTTTAAGGAGGGCTTATATGCTTACATCACTTTCACTTATTTTCATACTGGGACTTTTAATGTCGGCAATTTGCAAAAGACTAAAGCTTCCAGGAATAATCGGTATGCTTTTTACGGGGATTATTTTAGGACCCTTTGTATTAAATTTATTAGATACATCGGTTTTAATGATTTCTTCAGATTTAAGGCAAATGGCACTTATTATAATTTTAATTAAAGCGGGACTAACACTTAATTTGGGTGATTTAAAAAAAGTCGGCCGCCCTGCTATAATGATGTCCTTTGTACCAGCCTGTTTTGAAATTTTAGCCTTTATACTTTTAGCTCCCCATATTTTAGGACTTAATTTAGTAGAATCAGCTGTTATGGGAGCTGTTTTAAGTGCAGTTTCTCCCGCTGTTGTAATTCCCAGAATGGTTAATCTAATGGAAAATAAATATGGGACAGAAAAAAGTATACCTCAGCTTATTATGGCGGGGGCATCCTGCGATGATATATTTGTAATAGTATTGTTTTCCACATTTTTAGGAATGGCACAGGGAGGCTCCGCCAATATGATGAGCTTTTTAAATATCCCTGTATCAATAGTCTTAGGTGTTATTTTAGGAAGTGCTGTAGGATTAGCTCTATGGAATTTCTTTGAAAGAGCCTATAAAAATAAACGATATATAAGAAATAGCTTAAAGGTAATAATTATTTTAGGTTTTGCCTTTATGCTTATGTCTGTGGAAAATATTTTGAAGGATACTGTTTCAATATCAGGACTTTTAGCTGTGGTAAGTATGGCCTGTGTGATTAAAATAAAATCTATTGCAAATGTAACTAAAAGATTATCAGAAAAATTTGGCAAATTATGGCTTGCAGCAGAGGTTATTCTTTTTGTCTTAGTAGGAGCAGCGGTGGATATTCGCTATACCTTGGAGGCAGGTCTTTCCGCAGTTTTAATGATATTTTTAGCTTTAATTTTCAGGTCTGTGGGAGTTTGGTTATGTCTAATTGGAACAAAGCTAAATTTAAAGGAAAAAATCTTTTGCGTAATTTCCTATTTGCCAAAGGCTACTGTTCAGGCGGCTATCGGCTCTGTGCCTTTAGCTGTGGGACTTCCTTGTGGGAAGCTAATTTTGTCAGTGGCAGTTTTAGCTATTTTAATTACAGCACCCCTTGGAGCAATCGGTATGGATTTAACCTATAAGAAAATGTTAAAACAGGAGCATATAGAAAATTAGGCGAATATTTAGCTTACATAATTAATATAAATTACTGTATAACAAAAATCCCGTGGCAATAAAACCACGGGATTTTAATAATTTTAGCAAATATTAGCAGTTATATTATCTACTACTTGTTTTTGTTTTGAATGTATTCGTGAATTGCAGCAGCAGCTGTCTTACCAGCACCCATAGCGAGGATAACTGTAGCAGCACCTGTAACTGCATCTCCACCTGCATAAACGCCCTCACGGCTTGTAAGGCCATCTTCGTTAACAATGAGACCACCGTGGCTGTTTACATCAAGACCTGGAGTTGTGGAACGGATAAGTGGGTTAGGTGAAGTACCGATGGACATAATAACTGTATCAACATCCATAACAAATTCACTACCTTCCTTAGCAACAGGTTTTCTACGACCGCTTGCATCAGGTTCGCCTTGTTCCATTTCAATGCACTTAATTCCGTTAACAAAGCCGTTTTCTCCGAGAATTTCAACAGGATTGTTAAGTGTCTTGAAGATAATGCCTTCTTCCTTAGCATGGTGAACTTCTTCAGCTCTTGCAGGAAGGTCAGCCATATCACGACGATAAACGATGTAAACCTCGTCAGCTCCCATACGCTTAGCACATCTTGCAGCGTCCATTGCAACGTTACCGCCACCAACAACAGCAACCTTCTTACTGTGCATAAGAGGTGTCTTGCTGTTTTCCTTGTAAGCTTTCATAAGGTTTACTCTTGTGAGGTATTCGTTAGCGGAGTAAACGCCGTTAAGACCTTCACCAGGAATGTTCATAAATCTTGGAAGACCAGCACCGCTTCCTACAAATACAGCCTCATATCCCATTTCAAAAAGCTCATCAATAGTAAGAACCTTACCAATAACCATATTTGTGTTAACTTCTACACCCAAAGCCTTGAGGTTGTCAACTTCGTGTTGAACAATGGACTTAGGAAGACGGAATTCTGGAATACCGTAAACAAGTACACCACCAGCGAGGTGAAGAGCTTCAAATACTGTTACCTGGTAGCCGAGCTTAGCAAGGTCACCAGCAGCTGTAAGTCCGGAAGGACCTGCACCTACGATAGCAACTCTGTGGCCGTTTGGCTCTGGCTTAGCAGGAGCTTCTGTGCAGTTAGCATTGTGGTAGTCAGCAACAAATCTTTCGAGTCTTCCGATAGCAACAGGTTCACCTTTGATGCCTCTTACGCACTTGCCTTCACATTGAGATTCCTGTGGGCAAACACGACCGCATACAGCTGGAAGAGAGCTGGATTTTGTGATAGTTTCATAAGCGCCTTCAAAATCTTCTTCAGCTACCTTAGCAATGAATGCAGGAATGTCGATAGATACTGGGCAGTTTCCTACACATGGTTTATTTTTACAGTTGAGGCAGCGTCTTGCTTCTTCTACTGCTTGTTCCTTAGTATAGCCAAGAGCAACTTCCTTAAAGTTTTTATTTCTTACGTTAGGTTCTTGTTCAGGCATTGGGCATTTTGTCATGCTCATATTTCTTTCAATAGCCATTGTTATTTTACCTCCTGCTTGAAAAGATTACAGTGTTCTTCTCTTTCGTGAGCTTCAAATTGTTTATATATAGAACCACGGCTCATAGCTTCGTCAAAGTCAACGAGATGACCGTCAAATTCAGGACCATCAACACATGCAAACTTTGTTTCACCGCCAACTGTCAAACGACATCCGCCGCACATACCTGTACCGTCTACCATAATTGGGTTCATGCTTACGATTGTTTTGATATCATATTTCTTAGTAACCTGGCATACAAACTTCATCATAATGAGTGGACCGATTGTGATAACTTCATCGTATTCGTTGCCTTCGTTTATGAGCTTTTCCAAAGCAGCTGTTACAAGACCCTTTTCGCCGTAGCTTCCGTCATCAGTCATCATAACCATTTTATCGCTTACAGACTTGAAATCATCTTCAAGGATAACGAGGTCTTTATTTCTGAAGCCTACAACAGTATGAACCTCAGCACCAAGCTCGTGGAGTTTCTTAGCTACTGGGAATGCGATAGCGCATCCAACACCACCGCCTACAACGCAAACCTTTTTAAGTCCGTCAAGTTCACTTGCTCTTCCAAGAGGTCCAACAAGGTCATTGAGAGATTCGCCTTCATTAAGGGAAGAAATTTCTTCAGTACCTTTACCTACGATTTGGAATATAATTGCAACTGTACCATTTTCTCTGTCATAATCGGCAACAGTCAAAGGAATACGTTCACTATCATCAAATGCTCTTATAATGAGGAACTGTCCTGGTTGTGCTTTTTTAGCAATAAGAGGAGCTTCAATATCCATTCTTACTACTGTTGGATTTAGATATTCTTTTTTAACTATTTTATACATAATAATCCGTTCTCCTTTCAGAATAAAAATACCTATCACCTTTATTCTACTTATATATCCTATAACTGTCAAGGTTTTTATGCAATATTAATCTATTATTTAGATTTTTTTATGTATTTCTACATAAAAGCTCATATTAGTTGTTGAAAAATAGTAAATTATAAAAATTATTGAATTGTGAACTAATATGATAAATTGTAAATTGTAATTTAATAATTCTGTTTTCGATTGATTTTTAATTTTAAAAGATTTACTATTTATATTAATGCCTAAAAATATAAATATTTTGTAAAAAAAGGGGTAGATAATTTTGGACAACAAGGATTCAGGAAATTTTATGAAAAGCCTGTCTAGATTTATTGTAGATAAAAGGAAAGCATTTTATCTTATTTTTACTATTGCGGTGATTTTTTCGGTAAAATCCATAGACAAGGTAAGGGTTAACAATGATATTACATCTTATCTTCCAGAGGATACAGAAACCAGACGAGGTGTAGATATTATGAACGAGGAATTTGAAACCTTTTCCTCGGCTCAAATTATGATAAGCAATATTTCCTATGAAAAAGCAAAGGAATTCAGCGATGGCTTTGCGGAAATAGACGGTGTATTGCAGGTTATGTTTGACGACAGCGAGAATAGTTATAGAGATTCCTCGGCTATGATAGCGGTGATGTTTAAAGGAACCTCATCGGACCAATTAGTAAATGATGCTATGGATGAGATAAATGAAAAATTAGAGGGTTATGACACATATATACTCTCCGATGTGGGCTTTGACCAGGCGGCGGTATTGGCGGAGGAAATGCAGACTATTCTTGTAATAGCGGCAGTGGTTATAGCTGCAGTGCTTTTGTTTACATCAAAGAGCTATTTGGAAATTGTGGTTTTCCTTATTGTATTTGGGGTTTCTGCAATTCTTAATATGGGAACTAACTTTATTTTTGGAGAAATTTCCTTTATTACGAACTCCATAGCAGTAGTTTTGCAGCTTGCTCTTGCTATTGACTATGCGATTATTTTCTGTCATAGATATATGGAGGAAAGAGAAAAAATGAACGCTTATGATGCAGTAGTTGAATCTCTTTCTAAGGCTATTGTAGAAATTTCATCCTCCAGCTTAACAACTATTTCAGGTCTTATTGCTCTTATGCTTATGCAGCTTAAAATAGGCTTTGATATGGGTATAGTTTTAACTAAGGGTATTCTTTGCAGTCTGGTTACAGTATTCCTTTTAATGCCAGGTCTTATGGTACTGTTTAGTAAGGGTATGGATAAGACAAGACATAGAAATTTTGTGCCTAAAATCACACTTTGGGGTAAATTTGTAGTAGCTACAAGATATGTTCTGCCTCCAATTTTTGCGGTGGTTTTAGTTTTGGCAACAGTATTTTCAAATAAATGCGACTATGTTTTCTCTGTAAATAACATTGATACCGATAACCCGAATATTCCCCGTATAGCTCAGGATAAAATCCAATCAGTATTCGGACAAAATAATATAATTGCTATGCTTGTGCCTAAGGAGGATTATGAAAAACAGAAAAATCTCATAAAAGATATGCTGGAGCTTCCTGAAATAAAGTCAGCTATGGGACTTGCAAACACACCGATTGATGACACTCATTGTGTAACTGACAGGCTTACTCCAAGACAATTTTCAGAGCTTGCGGGAGTGGATATAGAGCTTGCCAGACTTTTATTCCAGGCATATGGTGTTAGCAATAAGGAATATGGTGTAATGTTCCAAAATGTAGATGAATATTCAGCACCGATTATAGATGTTTTCCTATTTCTTTTAGAGCAAAAGGACAAGGGTATAGTTACCTTTAACGATGAACAGGAGGAAATGCTCAGCGGTATGTATGACCAGCTAAAATATGGTCTTGCGCAGCTGGAGGGCGAAAATTATGCCAGAATTGTCTTTACTGCGGATATAGCAGAGGAGGGGCAGGAAACTTATGATTTAATCGAGAAAATGAGAGCTGTGGCAGAGCCTTATTATGACGAGCCTGTTATAATGGTGGGCAACTCCACCAGCGCAAAGGATTTGAGTGAATCTTTTGCCACAGATAATATGAAAATCAGCGTTTTAACACTTTTGTTTGTTATGGTAATCTTGCTCTTTACCTTTAAATCAGTAGGTCTTCCTATAATGCTTGTTGCCACTATTCAGGGAAGTATTTTCATCAACTTCTCGTTCCCTTATATTATGGGAACAAACCTTTACTTCCTGGGATATTTGATAGTAAGTGCTATTCAAATGGGTGCTACAATTGACTATGCTATTGTTATAACTAATAGATATCAGGAGCTTAAAAGGAAAATGGATAAGAATACAGCCATTATAGAAACCCTTAACCAATCATTCCCAACAGTATTTACCTCAGGAACTATTATGACTGTGGCTGGATTCCTTATAGGCGGACTTTCCACAGACCCTACAATCGGCTCATTTGGTAAGGTATTGGGACGCGGTACACTTATTTCTATTATTTTGGTTATGACAGTTCTTCCACAAATTCTTTATCTTGGTGATAAGATTATCGAAAAGACAGCTATTACCCTAAGCAAGAGCAAGAATAAGCAATTTATGAAGGATATTGTAGTAGTTGATGGCAGAATTAAGGGCAAGGTCAGCGGTTACTTAGACGGAGATTTCAAGGGTGTTATTACAGGTGATATAGATGCACAGCTTGAAACAAAAAATAAAAAACAAGCTGAAAAACAGGAAGAAGTAAAGGAAATTGCGGAGGGAGCGGAAGAGAACCATGAAGAAACTGAAGATAAGAAATAGTATAGCTTCCGCTTTATTAGCGGTTATGCTTATTTTTAATACAGCTATTGCTTTTGGAGCAGAAAGTACGGATGTTATATTCATAAACACAGAGGATGAATTTCTAAGATTTGCCGAAAAATGTTCAGGGGATTCCTTTAGTCGAGGTAAAACCTTTGAGCTTACCGCTGATTTAGATTTCACCGACAGGGATTTTAAACAGGTTCCCATATTCAGCGGAGAATTTAACGGAAATGGTTACAGTATAAATGGTATTAAGTCGGAGGAAAAAGGTTCAAATCAAGGTGTTTTTAGATATATAGATAAAAATGCCACAGTAAAGGATTTAAAAGTAAATGGTGTATTTAAGCCCAAGGGAAGTATGGTAAACATAGGTCTTGTTTGCGGCACTAACAGAGGTACAATTCTTCGCTGCTATACAGATGGCTATGTTAAGGGCGAAACCAACATAGGCGGTATAGTGGGCGTAAATGAGGAGGATGGCGTAGTTGAGGGCTGTATTTCAAATACAGCCGTATACGGCAACCAAAACACAGGTGGAGTAGCAGGTAAAAATAAGGGACTTATTAAATCTACTACCTCAAAGGGCTTTGTAAATACCGATGCGGACCGTGCGGCCAATAATAGCGGTGGTATAACAGGAAATAATGTCGGTACTATTGAAATGTGCTACAATTACGGCAATATTGGATACAACCACAGTGGCTATAATGTGGGAGGTGTTGCAGGTATTCAAAGCGGTAAAATCATTTCATCTTATAACTATGCCAATGTTTCAGGAAGAAAAGATGTGGGTGGCATTGTAGGTCAGTTTGAGCCCTATATAACTATGGCATATGGAGCTGATAAGGCTGAAAAGCTGAAAAGTGATTTAAAAAACATAAACAATCTTGCCAATAGCTTAACCCACCAAATGAATAATACGGTAAATGAAGAACTTAATTATATAGATAATATAAATGGTTATTTGTCAAGGATAAATGATATTTTAAATGAAAGAGCTCAAAGTATTTACGATGACGCTGCTGAAATGGGCAACGATATCACTTACTATATGGATGATATTGATACAGTAGCATACAGTATATCAGCGGCGGGAAATGATGTTCAGAAAATAATAAATCGTTCCCAAAAGAATTTGGAATCAGCGACAGACCGTTTCCTTATAAATTTGGAAAATGCTATGACGGGAAAAATAATAGGAGGAGAAACCTCATCCTCTGAAGAAGAAAGCTCAAGCGGTATAGCTTGGCCACCTGTTATACCATCGCCATCTATAAGCATTCCCACAGTAGCTATGCCTGATTTTGAAGCTCTTTCAAGAGCAATCACAGATTATATTTATGAGGTAAATAATATTTCCTCTGAAATGAGCAGAGTAATCGGCAACTCATTTAGCACAATGACAGCGGGAATTGCCGATATTTCATCGGACATAAATAGTATCCAGCACAGTATTAATAATGTTATACAAAAGCAATCTGACGAGCTTTCCGACGGAAGTAATGAGCTTAATGCTTACATTGATATGATAAATAATGAAGCTAAAAAAATGAGTGATGCGGGTAAAAATGGCAGTAATTCTATGCAAAGTATTTTTGACAGCATCAAAAATCAAATAGATGCTATTATTGATGATATTTCCGAAATGCTCAAGGTTCCTGAATTTGAAATTAAGGATATTTCAGAAATTATTACTGCAGATGCTCAAGACGGAGAAATTAGAAAATGCCAGAATTTTGGTATAGTTAAGGCTGACGCCAATGTAGGCGGAATTGCTGGAATTATGGCAAAGGAATTAAGCAATGACCCTGAGGAGGATTTACTTCCTAATGAAAGAAAGATAGTGGACACTACCGCACTTTTCAGAGCCCTTATTTTGGAAAGCAGTAATAATGCTCAGGTTATTACC
>SAMEA104404100__coassemble_2685_pt1 | contig 13013 bp, 11 predicted proteins | sample SAMEA104404100__metabat2_low_PE_056 | metagenome-assembled genome bin SAMEA104404100 (sample SAMEA104404100) | Balaenoptera acutorostrata
CATTTTCTTAAAAACCGCCTGTTTGGAGACACCGATTTCAGCCGCTATTTCCTTCGCTATCTTACACAATACTCCACCCACATTTTGATTCGTCCATAAATTACTGCTATTAAAACAAATCACTATGAGATCCTGTTCGGATTAATTTTAAGATCAACATTTCCTTTGAAATCTGATAAACTAAGAGCCAGTCTGAATCGATATGACACTCTCGCATATTTTTATAATTTCGGGAATTTACCAAAGCGTGATCTCTGTTTTCTGCTGGTAAACTCTTTCCTTCACACAGCAAAGTTACGATATTTTCCAACTTTTTGGGGTCACATCCTCGCTTAACTGCTTTTTTGAAATCCTTTTTAAACTGCCCTGTAAACTCTGGTTTAAGCATTTAACGCCTCCATCATCTCAGATACAGTATCAAAAGGGCCATACATATCTTCATCCTTATCTGCAGCTCTCATTGCATCATAAGTCGTCTCATTCGGTTCACTAACCTTTACTTCAAACGGCAAGCCGTGGCAACGAAGAGCTTGTCGATAAAAAATTCCTGTTGCAGTACTCAAATCCAATCCTAATGCTTTAAACAAAGCAGCTGCCTGTTCTTTCAGCTCAGGCTCCATTCTAATAGTCATATTTTCCTTAGCCATAATTCTTCTCCTTTCTAAAAACACATTGTTTCTATCTCTATTATATGCGTTTTATTTTAATTTTACAAGTGCGTTGCACATATATTATCATTTATTTTCTTTTAAAAATTCTATCGAATAAAGCTACATGTTTTGGGCTGTCAGCTTTTTCTGTATTTACATCGTTATCTTGTTTTTCTAATTGATCTGCTAAAAGTGATTGCTTTATGCTACCACAATGCAATAATTGTGCTTGACTTGTTTGCTGCTGTTCTGCTTTCAATGCTTCTGTCAATTCATGTATAGTATTATCTTTTACATCTAACTGATTTTTTAGCATATCTATAGTTGATTGAAGCATATCTATTGTGGATTTTAGCAATTCAAGTTCGTTTAAAGGGGTTGAACAAGGGGTTGAACAACCCCCTTGAATGTTTAAACTATCTTCTTGGTCGTCAGCGTCATTTTTTGGCTTAGTTATCTCATTTTCCGATGTATTATCATCTGATTTTACTAACGATTCATCGGAGCACTCCGTATGTGCTTCGTATGCGCTCCATTGGAACTCTCCATTTTCATTATTTTTAATTATTTCTCCATTTTTCGGCTTAGTTATCATGTTTTCTGATGTATTGTCATCCGTTTTTGATAACGCTCCATTGGAACTATCCGTATACGCTCCGTATGTACTCCATTGGAGAGTTCCATTTTCATTATTTTTAATTGTTTCTCCATTTTTCAGCTTAGTTATCTCATTTTCCGATGTATTATCATCTAATTTTACTAACGCTTCATCGGAGCACTCCGTATGTACTCTATAAGCGGGCGGATATAAAGGAGTTTTCTTTATCCCATTTTTAAAATCTTCCTTTAATTTTCGTTCTCCAACCTCATTTATATATAACACACCGTTTTCCATATAAGAATCAGGGTAACAATCCTTATATAACTTTCCTCTAAATCTTTTATAAACTGCTTGTTTTGATACCCCTATTTCATCTGCAATCTGCCTAATTGTTTTTGACATAATAAATCACCACATAAATATATTTTTATTAATTGACTACATTTATTCTACATCAAAATAATAATTAAAACAATTACTTATTATCCCACCACTTGTCAATGGTAACTCTACTGATGCCTGTGTCCTTATGACAATCTATTTTCTTTCCTTCTGGATGTAGTTGTCTCCATTCTCTCACTATTTCTTGTTTATCATGTCTACCCTGTAAATTCTTCCCAATATCCTCGTTCATAATATCAAGCGTTGCTCTTGCAATTTTCAAATGAACATTTTGTTTTCTGAAATTTCTCTTATTTTTCTGAATAGGAATTGCCGATAATTTAGAAATATCCTTAATGGGAAAGGTACAATATCTGTCATCATAGCACTCCAAAGCACTATCCACGTCAATTTTAGTAAAAGCTTCAGCAGGATTTATGGAATTAAAAATAGGAATTAAGCTATACGCATCCTTTTTTAATGTTTCAAAAGGAACATCATTTTTAACTGCGTAAATAGTCAGCGTAAGAATGCAGAAATATCTATGACCAAATGAAGCATTTTCGGTGATTAAATTTAGCCACCAATGATACAGTGCAAAAGGGTCCGAACCATGGACTTTCCCTGCAATATCCCATTTCTTTACGCTATAATCCTTGTTTAAAATAACTTTATCGTACCATTTGGGAAATAATTCTTTAGCTTTTTCAAGAGAATACTTGCTTTCTTTCCAAAGCTTAGCATCATCAACCTTATTTTCATCTGGAACATATTCATTTAGCTGATTTATATTATAAGGATGAGTATTCAACTGAAAAGCCTTAACCTTAAAGCCTTCGACCTTTGTTTTTGCTCCAATAGGCCTAAAACCTTGATTTATGCCCTGAAATTGCGGTTTTTCAATAGATGAAGTATTCCTATTCCAAAGTAGAGCTGTCAAGCCGTATTTTAGGTTTTTAAGCTGTAATTTGATATTAGGATACAGAGATATAGGCTCCTCGAAAACGTAATAAAAATGGCAATTGTGGCCGCTGAGCACCACGTAATTTGGCAAAGGATAAATAGTAGGTCTATCAAAAAACGGAGCAAAACAGCCATAAAGCAGATTATTTAACTTTACATCTGTCAAACCATCAACGTCAAATATCATTGCAAACATTTTGCTAGCATGATCCTGTAAATTTTTTCTTCCAAAATAACTAAGTCCATTAGAAATACAAAAATCGGCAGCCTGACCTTCCTTTAAAACTTCTTCAAACTTATCTTCAAACAAAATTCTATAATGACCAGACTTTTCGTTATCATTCTTATAATAAATTAAAGGATTAGCTTTATATTCTCCAGACAGCTCATCACTACACTGGAGATACCCCTCTCCTAATTTAAAAACATTTTTATAAACATCCATAGCTGACATCTCTACAGCACCATATTTTTTCAACACATCTTCTAACATAATAACCCCTCCCCCTTTTTTTATTTTCTGGGAACTAACCCCTTAGGCACGTTATATTATCAATAGATTTTTGTACATTTTATTTCAAAAAAAATCAGCATATTTCTATGAAGATTTATTAACAATATTAAAAAGGAACAACCCCCTTAGACACGTTATATTATCAATGAGTTATTGTACATTTTATTTCAAAAAAAATCAACATATTTCTATGAAGATTTATTAACGATATAAAAGGAGACCAAACCCCTTAGGCACGTTATATTATCAATACATTTTATTGCACATTTTATTGTACATTTTATTACTAAAAAAGTCAATGTAAAAGAAGCCTTGCTAAAATATTGGTATAAGTTATAACCTATACTAACATATATTCACCAATACCTTATTTCCTATTCTATATAATATTTGATTTTACTTATTTTTTTCAAAATTCAGGTTATATTCATTGACAATTAGCCATAATATTAATATAATAATATTGTATTTTGAAATAATTTTGCAAAATGGAGGATATAACAATGCTATTAGAGTTTAAAACAAAAAACTATCGCTCTTTTAAAAACGAAATGGTATTTTCTATGATACCTGCCCCTAAGCAAAAAGACTTAGAATATAGTATTCAGAAAAAAAAGATAGGAAGTAATGAATATAAAGCTCTTTCATCTGCTGTAATATATGGGCCAAATGCCTCAGGTAAAACAAATATTATTGGTGCTATGGATACATTTCGCTCTATTTTAATTAGAGGAAATATTAAAAATGCAGAAAGCATATCATCAATCAATACTGCATCAAATAATTTAGAGCTTATACCCTTCTACAAGGCTGATGAACCCTCTCCTGTTAGCTTTTCTATTAAATTCATTGAAGAGGATATGCTTATTGAATACAATCTTATAATAGATATTGGTTTATTTCTTGATGAGAATTATAAAAGAAATATTATAGAGGAATCCTTATCAATAAATAATAAAGAAATTTTTACAAGAGAAAAAGGGCTTCATATTGCCAATATTGATTCTATAAGTAAGTATCTTAATGACTCTATTGAAACAAATTTAGAAAGTGCATTAATAATTTCTCAAAACGGATTAAGTGTAACTGATTTATTCTTAACTAATGGATTTAAAGCAATTTTTAGTACAAAGATTGTTAATCTAATTCTTAATTGGATTGAAAATAAATTCATTATTATATATCGTGCAGATTCAATAAAATTAGCAAGAAAGTTTTCTGATCCTAAAGACGATACCATATATGTGGAAAAGACATTAAGTGAAGCAGCCAAAGAATTCGGCATTAATTCAAATGCTTTGGGTTATAAGCAGACAAAAGAAGGTTCAGAATCCGTCTTATTATCAATTTTCAAAAATGATGATCAAAATGTAGCTATTCCAGCAGAAATTTTTGAATCTTATGGCACAATTAGGTTTGTTAATGAATTTCCATTAATAATACGAGCTTTGCTAACTGGCTCAATATTGGTAATTGATGAATTTGATGCCTCAATTCACCCTATGGCATTAATGAATATTATTAATATATTCCATAATGATGATATAAATAAAAATAACGCCCAGCTTGTCTTTAACACACACAATCCTATTTTTTTAAATGGTAACTTATTTAGACGTGATGAAATTAAATTTGTCGAAAGAGATGATAACACACACGAAAGCACACATTATTCATTATCTGATTTTAAAACATCAGGAGCAAATGGCGTTAGAAAAAGCGAGGACTATATGAAAAACTATTTCGTTAGCCGTTTCGGAGCAATCAAAGATGTTGATTTCTCTCCTATTTTAGAATCACTATTATTAGATAACGGAGAATAATGCCATGATTGAAAGAAAAGAAACATTAAAATATGCTTTTACGGTTGAAGGCGAAACTGAAAAATGGTATTTTGATTGGTTAGAAAGCTGTATCAATAGTATTGAAGAATCAGAATGTAAAGTATCTATCTTATCAAAAGTACAACAAAGCCCTATAAAATTCGCTAAAAATGTTAATCCAATTTCAACACCATCTGCAACTCATATTTGTGATATTGAAGGCAATGATGCTTATCATGTAACCAAATTTAAAGATATTTTATCTCAACTAAATCAAGCTAATAATTTAAAAGGGCGCTCATTTAAATATGAACTGGGATATAGCAATTTTACTTTTGAGCTGTGGATGATTTTGCACAAATCTGATTGCAATAGCGTTTTTTCTAATAGGACACAATATCTGACTCCAATTAACCGAGCTTTTAATGAAAAATTTGAAGACCTTGATAAATACAAACGTGAAGCTAATTTCAAGAGATGTCTTGCAAAACTGTCGATTGATGATGTAAAAAATGCTATTCGTAGAGCAAATAAAATAATGGAAAATAATGCTCAAATAGGTTTAAAATTAAATGAATTTAAAGGATTTACATATTATTCTGACAATCCATCTCTGACAATAAACAAAGCAGTTGAAAAAATACTTAAAAATTGTAATCTTATTTAATTTAAAATACAAAAAGTCTATTGCCAAAGAGTAAGTTGGTAAAAAAGTAGCTAGCAAAGCAGCAGGTAACTCTGGCATGAGTTACCTGCTGCTTTCACTAACTTGCTTGTATTTTGGCTTAAATTATTTTATCATAAATATCAAATCATTTTACTTTCATTTTAAATTTAATCACCTAATCTATATTTTCATTTCAAAATTATACGGTTATGCCCCTAATCTTGGGGGTATAAACAGGTATAATGAAAATAATTTAAAAAAGTCGGAAAAAGGTATTGACATTTTTTTAATATATGGTATTATAATTAGTAATAAGTAAATGTTGATTAAAGAGCTGTAATAGAATTCTGCGATACTCGTGTTTTCTGTTGCGGTTTTTCTTTTTATATATAGAAAGATAAAACAGACAAGTTCGTATTTATTATCCATCTCATAGCATGGTAGTTTGAAGAAATTTAATTTAGAAATGAAAATAGAATATTAAGCTAAAGCCACAACGGAAATAAATGAGTTATATTTATATCCTTGTGGCTTTTCTAATTTCTGCAAAAATTTATTTTAAAACTATTTTTAGTATTTTTATCTGTGGGACTATTCAAAGGAATTTATATGACAACATATCATGCTATGCCACATTGCTCCAAATAACAAAATCCGATAGTAATAAGTTCGTTTTAATCGGTCGTTCTTCTCGTTGCGTTATAACGGGTGATTACGGGGAGCAGTAATTTTTAACGTTTAAATAATTATCAAAAGGAGGAATATTTAATACCCTATGCCCTTATAAGGCGAAAATTTAAAATATATGGAGGAATTTTATGCCACAAAACGGAAATAAAAAAATTAGGCGTGAAATTTGGAGTAACCTTAATAATAAAATAGCCTATGGCCAATCAAAATATGAAGATAAAAAAGTCGGCAATACTGCCAATAAAATTTATAGCTTTAGTACCTATGAAGCTTATAAGAGAGAATGTGAAAAGTTTGCGGGTTACTGCCAACAAAGAGATAAATCATGCCGCACCATGAGCGACTGCAAACAATATATAGGTGATTACCTTCAATTAAATAAAAGTCCCTACACTATTAAGCTGCAACATTCTGCCCTTAAAAAATTTTACGGTGATATTGATGAGCTAAATTTGGTATTACCTGAACGCTCAAGAGCAAACATCACTCGTAGCAGAAACCCAGTAGATAACGACAAACATTTTTCTGAAACCAAAAATAAAAAAATGGTGGATTTTTGTAAATCCACAGGCCTTCGTAGAGCGGAATTAGCAAAAATTCGAGGCTCCGACTTAGTTAAAGGTGATGATAATAACTGGTACTTACATGTTACTCGTGGTACTAAAGGCGGAAAGGTTCGAGATGTTACTATAATTGGAGACATCCGAAATGTAGTTAACGAATGCCGACGAGCTGGAGATAATAAAATATATCCTAAAATATCAAAGCATGCTGATATTCATAGCTATCGTGCTGAATATGCAAGCAACTTCTATAATAAAATTGCAAGACCTATTGAAAGCTTAAGTCCAAAAGAGGTTTATCATTGTAGAAAAGATTTAAATGGCGTAAAATATGACAAGAAGGCAATGTTAATCGTCTCCCAATCATTAGGTCATAACCGTATTGATGTAATTGCTGGCCATTATTTACATAAATAATCATATTCTATTATCTACAAAAAGTCTTTTTTAAAAAAATCTGTACTCAGAAATTTTCTGAGTACAGGCTTTTGAATTTCAGCCAGTACCGTAGGTACTGAGGTCTTGGGGTTGTGCCCCCTAAAAAGTTTCCCTTTTGGAGAGATTTGTCTATCCAAAAAGAGATGCTCTATAGTATTTGATAGCCAGAATGGCTATCCAAATACACTGCTCGCCAAAATGATACAGACATTATCTCATTAAACAGAGGTTACCTTTGCCAATACATGGAATCTAAATCATCTAATATATTTCAAACATCATCATTCTGATTTTTTTCCACATAATACTGAGCCTGGGCATTCCAAAGTTCAGCATATTTTCCACGCTGATTTGCAAGCAACGCTTCATGGGTCCCCTGCTGAATCACCTGGCCGTGGTCAAAAACAGCAATCTCATCGCAGAACTTACAGGAACTGAGCCGGTGACTGATGTAAATTGCTGTCCGGTCGCCGGAAATCTCGTTAAATTTCTCATATATCTCAGCTTCGGCGATGGGATCAAGGGCTGCAGTCGGTTCATCCAGAATGATGAATGGGGCATCCTTATAAAGTGCTCTGGCAATGGCGATTTTCTGAGCTTCGCCGCCGGACACTTCCACGCCGTTCTCTGAAAAATCCTTGTAGAGCATGGTGTCAAGGCCTTGGGGCATGGTTTCGAGCCGTTCGTCAAAGCCTGCGTCTGTCAGAGCCTGCTTGGCACGCTGGCGGTCATAGGTCGAAGAACCTGCAACATTAGCTCCCAGGGGCTGACTTAACAGCTTAAAGTCCTGAAACACTACCGAGAAAATCTCCATGTAATCATCATAGCGGTATTTGCGGATATCTATGCCGTTAAGCAGAATCTGTCCCTCCTGGGGATCGTAGAGCCGGCACAGCAGCTTAATAAAGGTTGTTTTACCGCTTCCATTTTCACCTACTATGGCAAGGCGCTTGCCGATTTGAAATTTCATATTCACATGGCGCAGGGCCCAGGTGTCGGAACCAGGATATTTAAAGGAAACATCCTGGAACTCCACTTGATACTGCCGATCAGAGCGCTTTTCAGTAGTGAGACTGCCCTGATACATTTTATTGGGAATATCCAGAAAATCTACTACAATTTCCATAAAGGGAGCATTATTTTTGATCTGTCCCAGTCCAACCACCAGCACACCGATATTGCCTGCAAGGGCTGTTACAGCGCCCACATACTGTGTCACGGCACCCACACCGAAGGCACCTCCACAAGCTTTCAGGCAGACAAACAGATACACGAGGCCTGTCAGAACACCACTGATGCAGGCACCCAGTCCTGCCCAAAGCCCCATTGGTCCCTTGGCTCTTCTTGCCATGCTTCCACCGGGTTTATAGGCTATCTCCTGCTCAACATAATGGCGGGCAATTTTTTCCTGTTCGTACATTCGGATATCCCCTGCTCTGTTCTGCTGGCTACCCATATCGACAAAGACGGAGCCGATGCGGTTTTCGTCTGTAATCTCCTGGGACGCCGCAACCATAATGGCCTCGGCCTTGTTCTTGCAGGCAGGTCCCAACAAGGTCACAGCAATCAGCACAGCAACAAAAATCATCATAAAAACAGGGTGGTTGAGGATCGCCATGGGACCGGATGCAACCCTACTTGTAAAAAGGCTCACCGTCAGCACCACGGCACCCAAAATTCCGAATGCACCAGAGGCCAGACTATAGGTGGTATTCCGGGCCGTGATTAGACCGTAATTTCCCAAGTTACGGTTTTCCTCGATTTGGCGAAGCATGGAACGGATCTCCGCATTGTCTGTATCCTCATAGTCCATAGACAGGAGCTTTTCTGAAAAGATACTCTGATGACGCAGATAGGTGCGATCCTGCATTACAAAATCCCAGTGCTTCAATCCGGCGACAAGCAAGCCAAGAATCGCAGTCATTCCCAACGCAGTCCAAATCAGTGGCCACAGGACCTCCGCTCGATGCAGTCCGGCCAGTTCATCAATAATTCTGGCAGAAAGATATATCCCTACATAGGGCGTCAGCGTTTCTGCGGCTTTGCGTAATAGCATTATACAAAACCAGTTTGGGCACAGCTTTCTGGTAATTGCAAGTCCTCTGCCATAGAGCTTGAAGGCTTGGCACCAGGTAATTTTTTTCTTATCCACGGAATTCTCTCCCTTCCTGATAATATCTAGCCTGCACATCATAGAGATGTGCATAGCCTCCCTTCTTTTTCAGCAGTTCATCGTGAGTGCCCGCTTCCAGAATTCGACCATTCTGAAAGAACAGAATTCGGTCACAGAATCGGGTGGATGCCAGGCGGTGGGAGATGAATAGGGAGGTCTTTCCCTGAGTCATTTCATTGTACTTTTGGTAAATATCACTCTCGGCAATGGGATCAAGGGCGGCAGTAGGTTCATCCAAAATCAGGAACGGACCATCCTTGTAAAGTGCTCTGGCCAGCATTAGACGCTGCGTTTCGCCACCGGACAGTTCCACACCGTCCAGATACGCCATTTTACCGATATGGGTTTCGTAACCCTTAGGAAGGTTTTCCACTTTCTCTGAAAGTCCGGCCTTTTGAATGGAATCCTTCACCTTTTCCATATCAATATTCGTCCAGGTCTGTGCCACCATTTCCGATACAGTTAAATCCAACATCGAAAATTTTTGGAATACAGCAGAGAACAATCTATAAAACTGCCGACGGTCAAAGGTTCGGATATCCATTCCGTTCAGAAGTACACGACCCTCTGTTGGATCGTAAAGTCCACAGATCAGATTCACCATGGTAGTTTTTCCAGCGCCATTTAGGCCTACCACCGCCAGCTTTTCACCGGGCTGCAGGATAAGTGAAAGATCATGGATTGTGTCCTCTTCTGCACCAGGGTAACGGAATGACACATGATCCAGCTCAATCACATATTCTTCTGACTGAGGAACAGGGATTCCGTTATCAAATCGGAACTGTTCTGGAAGATCTAGGTAGGTTTGAACCTCACCAATTGCTCGGGTCTCTTTCAGAATATTACGGATACCGTCGAGAATACCCGTAACCCATGCAGAAAATCCACTGAAGGCAGAGAAATACAGGAGAAACTCTGCAGTGGTAAGGCTTCCGTCTAGCGCAAGCCCAATGAGATACCAATACGCAACTCCATTGCGAAGGAAAGCCAGTACAACATCTAAAACAGAAGCACAAAAAGCTTTCTTCTCCTGCTTGATATAGAATATATCGCATGCCTGCAAACTTTTCTCCCAGATTTCCCGAAGCCATGGAGCCAATCCAAAAATTCGTATATCTTTCCCTATCTCCCGTGACTCCATGGTCTGCAAGCAGTAACTTTCATGCTGTTGGTGAACCTGAAGCTCATCCCGATGCCGATATGCCCATCCCTCCAAATGCTGGCTCACAAAAAAGCCAAGAACTGCAGTGCTGGCAACCAGAACAAGTAGCAAAGGCTGGAGTTCGGACATAATCACCAGATAGATTCCAAATCCCATAACATTTGTAAGAAATTGTTGCAAGGTCGTCCAGATATGCTCGGTAGCCTGACTGTTTCCCATCCCCTGTCGTTCCGCATCCGTATACTTCTGAAGCGTTTCCACGCTCTGGCTGTTGGGGTAAGAGGTTCGACAGCTCTTGTCATTTAAATCGGTTAGAATTTCCACCCGAACTGCAATTCGGCCATAAAGTGTATTCTCATCGAGGTAGCCCTTGAACCCATTTAACAAAATCATCAAAAATGCAAATATACCAATTACAATAAGTAACTCTGACAAAGGAGCCAGCGATTCCACTTTTCCCAGAATGACCGGCGCTGCAAAAAGCTGAGTAAGATTCAAGCCAACCTCCAGAATCACCAGAAGAGTAATCAATCCTAAGACGCTTTTTTGCTGTGTCCAGGCTCGCTTCAGCATAAAGTGCAGGCTGCTCCAAACGGAGTAGGTTCTTTGTTTCTTGGATTTCATATCATCACCTCGTAGCTTACTATATCATGAAAAAACGTCCCCGGCACATTCCGGGGACGAACGGTTAAAATTCGGGGACGAATTGCATATTCACATCTGAGGAATCAGAATTTCTGTGGTGAAAGCACTGTCCTCACTGTTCCGACTCAGGTACCCATCCAGACGCTCGATAATGGCATCGATCCGCACCAGGCCGAAGCCGTGGCCCTCGCCCTTGGTGGTTTTGAACAGACCGCCTGTTTTGACCAGCTTCTTTTGGGCGGTGAAGTTCGTGAAGGAAATATAAAGCTGGGTGCCCTTCATATCCATGTAGACTCGAATCAGCCGATTCTCCGGCTTCAATGCCATGCTGGCCTCGATGGCATTATCAAAGAGATTGCCGATGATGCAGCACAGATCCAGCTCCGACATTTTGAGTTTCACCGGAATATGGGCATCTACCTGTACGGTAATATCTTTGGATTTTGCCAGAGAAATCTTGCTGTTGAGAATGGCATCTGCCATGGCGTTTCCAGTTTTCACCACCGTATCTACGGTATTCAGATCCGTGTCCAGCATATCAAGATATTCTTTCAGTCCATCCAGATCTCCGTTGGCTGCCAGTACCTTCATAGTCTGGATGTTATTGCGGTAGTCATGCCGCCAGCCACGGATCTGTCGGTACATATTGTCCACTTCCCGGTAATGGGTGTCCACCAGTTCCCGCTGATACTGGGCAAGGCGTTTATCGATCTGTTTCGTTAAAAATGACATCGTCCTTATGTCCTTTCTATAATTGCTCGGTTCAGACTTTCATAGGCCCCTCTCGGCAGAGAAAGCACCGTGCCGTCGGACAGGTGGACTTCCTGCTTTGTTACCCTGGAAATAGTTTTCAGATTCAGGAGAAGCCCCCGGCCTGCTCGGAAAAATCGGTCATCCAGTTCTGTTTCAAACTCACCCAAAGACCGTTTTACCGTGTAATCCTGCTTTGCGTGGACCGTCACATAGTTTTTCTGCACATCCAGATACCGGATCTCGTGCATGGGCAGCCGCACCATTTCACCGGATAGTTCCAGATTCAGAACCTTTTCATTCTGACGAAGCTTCTCTGCCGCCCGGTCTAGAACCGCAAACAGCTTTTCTTCTTTGACGGGCTTCATCAGGTAGTGCAGCGCCTCCACCTCATATCCTTCCGCAATGTAGTCAGAGTATCCGGTAATAAAAACGATCTGCACGGTCCGATTTTCCCGACGGATCTTCTTTGCCATGGTGACGCCGTCCATCTGCCCCATTTCCACATCCAGAAGGAGAATGTCATAATCCTTTATTTCTGCATAGTGAAAAAGAAAGCTTTCTGACGAGGAAAAGACGTCAATATGAAGATTTACAGAGCGGCTTCTGCTCCAATTCTCCGTGATTTCTTTTACAAATGCACTATCCACTGTGCTGTCATCACAGATTGCAATTTTCATGCTCTCACCTCTGCTGTATCCACATGTTGTGGAAAACATTTTAGTATATCTTATATTGAACTCCCAGTATTATATCATATACCGTAAAATTTTCTATTGCTTTTTCAGAATCTGTAGGTGTTTTCATTTCGAAAAGACATCAATTTTAAACTCTCTTCCATAGCATGTTCTAATATTTGCATTGAACCTGAAATTCCTTTTAGAATATGCTAAATCATTCAACAGTTGTCGTCAACCACTATAAACCAGTTGACAGTAGTTCACGCTTCATTTTCTTAAAAACCGCCTGTTTGGAGACACCGATTTCAGCCGC
>SAMEA104404100__coassemble_2755_pt1 | contig 12737 bp, 11 predicted proteins | sample SAMEA104404100__metabat2_low_PE_056 | metagenome-assembled genome bin SAMEA104404100 (sample SAMEA104404100) | Balaenoptera acutorostrata
TTCTTTCGATAAGCGACTCATTAAGAGAGGAAGTTACTTCTGCACCTTTTAAAATTTTTGCCATTATAAATTCCCCCCTTAGTTAAGTCTTTCTCTTACTGATAAATAGATTTCATCTGCTTTTTTAGTGTAGATATTTAGCATTTCATTGGCTTTTTTATTTATTTCCTCAGCATAATTTCGGTCAGTCATGGATTTAGTATTTATAAATACATTTAGACTTGCCCCCATTAATGCAGCCTTACAAAACGCCACCCCAACTCCTGCATCAGAAATAGCAATTTTACTGCCCATTTTAGCAAAACCATCCATAAGGTCAATAGCTTCACAGCATTTTTCCATAATTTCCATAGGAACAGCACAGGCATCCCTTAACACCTCTGCCATTACCTTTTCCTTTAGGGCAATTTCCTCAGGAGTGCCTTTGGGCATACCATAGGCCTTTGAAAGTGGTTCAAAAACCTCAGCATCTTTTTTTACAAGTAAAAGTAAATCCTCTTGAAGCTTGTCTGACTTTTCCTTTAAGGCAATTATATCCGCCTCTACATCGGCATATTTTTTCTTACCTACTGTAAGACTGCCCACCATATTTCCAAGAGCAGTTCCCAAAGCACCTACTAAAGCAGAAGCTCCTCCCCCGCCTGGAACAGGCTCTTTTGAGGCGAGAACCTTAATAAAATCTCTACAGCTTTCATTAGTAAAATCCATATTTTTCTTCCTCTCTGATTAGAAAAGCCCTATAATTTTACCGTCAGGAGTTACATCAATCTTTTCAGCTGATGGAACCTTAGGAAGACCTGGCATTGTCATAATCTTACCTGTAAGCACAACAATAAATCCTGCTCCAGCAGAAATTTTAATTTTCTTAATTTCTACATTAAAGTTTCTTGGAGCACCTAAAAGCTTTTCATTATCAGAGAAGCTATATTGGGTTTTAGCCATACAAATAGGAAGCTTATCATAGCCAAGCTCTGTTAAGCGTTTAATTTGGCGTTTTGCCTCAGGCATAATTTCAATACCGTCGCCGTGATAAATTTTCTTAACCAAAGCCATAATTTTATCTTCAACGCTCATATCCGTGTCATAGCAGAAAGTGAAATCATTTTCCATATCACAAAGTCTTACAACCTCTTCTGCAAGCTTCATACCGCCTTCTCCGCCCTTAGCCCAAACATCGCAAAGTGCAACATTTACACCAAGCTCGTGGCATTTATCCTCAATGAGCTTAAGCTCTGCTGCGGTATCGTTTACAAATCTGTTGATTGCAACTACTACAGGAAGATGATATACATTTTTGATATTTTCTATGTGTTGCAAAAGGTTTGGCAATCCCTTTTCCAAAGCCTCTAAGTTTTCTTCATTGAGATTATCCTTTTTAACTCCTCCGTGATGTTTTAAAGCTCTTACTGTAGCTACCAAAACAACTGCGGAAGGCTTTAAATTAGCTTTTCTGCACTTGATGTCAAGGAATTTTTCAGCGCCCAGGTCAGCACCGAATCCAGCTTCAGTTACTACATAATCACCAAGCTTAAGTGCCATTTTAGTTGCCATAACACTATTACAGCCGTGAGCAATATTTGCAAATGGTCCACCATGCACAAAAGCAGGTGTATGCTCGATTGTTTGAACAAGATTAGGCTTAAGTGCATCCTTTAAAAGTGCTGTCAAAGCGCCTTCAGCCTTAAGCTGACCAGCTGTTACAGGCTCATCTGTGTAGGTAAAGCCAACAACTATTTTGCTAAGTCTTTCCTTTAGGTTTTCTAAATCTGTGGCAAGACACAAAATAGCCATAATTTCAGATGCTACTGTAATATCATAGCCGTCCTCACGGGTTACACCATTTGCTCTGCCACCAAGGCCGTCTACCACAAATCTAAGCTGTCTGTCATTCATATCAACACAGCGACGCCACATAATCTTTCTTGGGTCAATTTGAAGCTCATTTCCCTGATAAATGTGGTTATCGACCATAGCAGCCAAAAGATTATTTGCCGCTCCGATTGCGTGCATATCACCAGTAAAGTGAAGATTAATTTCTTCCATTGGAAGAACCTGTGCATATCCTCCTCCAGCAGCTCCGCCCTTTACTCCGAAAACAGGTCCCAATGATGGTTCACGAAGTGCCACTACGGATTTTTTACCTATTCTGCGCAGTCCGTCAGAAAGACCGACTGTTACAGTAGTTTTACCTTCACCTGCAGGTGTGGGGCTTATAGCAGTTACCAAAATAAGCTTGCCGTCAGGTTTATTAGCGTTATCCTTGAGGAAATTATAATCAATTTTGGCTTTATATTTGCCGTATAATTCAATATATTTTTCGTCAATTCCCACCGATGTCGCAACATCCAAAATATTATTCATCTCTGAGCTTTGAGCAATTTCGTAATCTGATTTTGCCATAAAAATAACCCCCTTATAATTTATAAAATAAAAAAGAAAAGGCTGAAAGACCAACCGATATTACGGTTTTCCCCATTAAAAGGTGTGGGGATCACCCTTATGGTCTTTCAGCTTTTTTAATTTTTAACTATTAGTTTTTCGCTTAGACGCTATCGTTAAAATTCATAGCGAAGACGAGGATTTCTTGCAGCACCCACTTCATCCAAACGACGAACATAGGTGGAAACAGGAGCCTCATGCAATGCCTGTGGATTATTAACAGCCTCTTCGTAAATCTTATGGAATACTTCGGATACCTCATCCAAGGTTTCCTTAGATTCTGTTTCTGTAGGCTCTACCATCAATGCTTCATCAACTATAAGTGGGAAGTACATTGTTGGTGGGTGAATACCATTGTCAAGGAGAGCCTTGGCAATATCCATAGCAGAAACATCCTTATCCTTTTTGAGATTTGAAATTGTCATAACAAATTCATGCATACAACCCGTGTCAAATGCCATATTGTAAACATCCTTGAGCTTTGTCATAAGATAATTACAGTTTAATACAGCATTCTTTGCAGCTTCTGGAATGCCTTCCTTGCCAAGTGTCAAAATGTAGCTGAGAGCTTTAACTACAACAAGGAAATTGCCGTAGAAATGTTTAACAGCACCCATACTTTCAGGACGGTCATAGTCCAAAGCATATTTTTCGCCTTCCTTAACCACAACAGGAGCAGGAAGATATGGTGTGAGGATTTTCTTGCATCCAACAGGACCTGAACCAGGGCCACCGCCACCGTGAGGTGTTGAAAATGTCTTGTGAAGGTTAAGGTGAACACAGTCAAATCCCATATCGCCAGGGCGTACTACACCCATAACAGCGTTAAGGTTTGCACCGTCATAGTAGCAAAGACCACCTGCTTCGTGGATAATCTTTGTAATTTCCAAAATGTTCTTATCAAATAAACCAACTGTATTTGGGTTTGTAAGCATAAGACCAGCTGTATCCTCGCCAACTACTTCTCTTAATTTTTCAACATCAACGCAGCCATCTGGAGCAGATGGAACATTTACAATTTCAAAGCCAGCCATAGCAGCGGATGCAGGGTTTGTTCCGTGAGCAGAGTCAGGAACAATAATCTTAGTGCGCTTTAGGTCATTTCTTGCTTTATGGTAGCATTTAATCAAAAGCATACCTGTATATTCACCATGAGCACCAGCAGCAGGCTGGAAAGTCATATTATCCATACCTGTGATTTCGCAGAGGAGCTCCTCTGCCTTTGCTAAAACCTCTAAAGAGCCCTGAGCTGTTTCAGCTGGTTGGAGTGGGTGAATTTTTGTAAATCCTGGCAATGCAGCAATTTCTTCATTTACCTTAGGATTGTATTTCATAGTACATGAACCCAATGGATAAAAACCATCGTTTACACCATGGGTGTGTTTCATAAGCTCTGTATAATGACGGGACAAGTCGTTTTCGGACAGCTGTGGCAGATGCAATGGCTGTTCACGCTTGTTAGCAGATGATACGGAAACTACTGGTACATCGCATTCAGGCAACATAGAGCAGCCTCTTCCTTCATGACTTCTTTCAAAAATCAGTTTCATCTTGCAGCCACCTCCTTAATAATTTCTACCATATTGTCGATATCGGCCTTTGTGTTCTTTTCTGTACAGCACCAAAGAATTGCTCCTTCGTTTTCGCCGTCAAGTGGAAGGCCACCTAAAATATCGTGTTTTTCAAGCTCTGCCATAAGTGCAGCAGGAGCCATAGGACAGGTCATAACAAATTCATGGAAGAATTCGCCCTTGTATTTAAGCTCAAATCCCTTTATTTCAGAGAGTTTGGAAGCTAAGTAGTGAGCCTTAGACATGGACAATGTAGCAGCCTTATTAAGTCCCTCATTACCCATTGCAGCAAGATAAACTGCTGCTGTCATAGCACAAAGTGCTTGGTTAGAGCAAATATTACTGGAGGCTTTTTCACGGCGAATATGCTGTTCTCTTGCTTGAAGTGTGAGAACATAAGCTCTCTTGCCGTCAACATCCTCTGTTTCACCAACAATTCGTCCAGGAAGCTTTCTTGTAAGAGCTGTATTAGTAGCCATAAATCCGAGGTAAGGACCGCCAAAGCTTAAAGACATACCTAAAGGCTGTCCTTCACCAACTGCGATATCAGCACCACATTCTGCAGGTGTTTTAACAATACCTAAGGAGATAGGATTGCAGCCTACAATAAGCTTACCTTTAGCAGCGTGAATTATTTCAGCAGCTTTTTCAACATTTTCAAACTGACCATAGTAGTTAGGCTGTTCGATGTAGAGAGAAGCTGTTGTTTTTTCGTCTAATTTGCCTTCGATAGCAGAAAAATCTGTAACTCCGTCCTTTGCAGGTACTATTACAAGCTCTGTATCAGCGGCAAAGCAATATGTTTTCATTGTTCTGATTACTTCAGGATTACAAGCAGCAGAAACATAAGTAACTGTGCGCTTGCGTTCTCTGCACATAGCCGCAGCTTCAGCTGCAGCTGTTGCACCATCATAAACAGATGCGTTAGCAACATCCATACCTGTGATTTCACAAATCATTGTTTGGTATTCAAAAATTGATTGAAGTACACCCTGGCTGATTTCAGCTTGATAAGGTGTGTAGGATGTCAAGAATTCTTCCTTGGAGGTTACACTCTTAACAATTGATGGAATGTAGTGGTCGTAAGCACCTGCACCGCGGAAAATAGATTTAAAAACCTTATTTTTATCAGCGATTTCAGACATTGCTCTGTTGACTTCCATTTCAGACATACCCTCAGGAATGTTAAGACCTTTAAGCATTACCTCTTGTGGAATATGTGCAAACAGGTCCTCCATTTTGGAGAAACCTGCTGCATTTAACATTTCTTGACGCTCGCTCTTTGCAGATGGAACGTATGAACCCATTATTCTTCCTCCTTTGCTACGACTTCCTCGTAAGCAGATACAGAGAGGAGCTCTTCCTTGTCAGAAACTTCGCCAATTTGTACAAACCAAGCATCGTATGGAGCTTCGTTTACCATTTCAGGATGGTCAAGAAGTTCTTCATTTACAGCGATAACCTTACCTGTAACTGGGCTGATAACATCAGAAACAGCCTTAACGGATTCAACATCGCTGAATGCTTCGCCAGCTTCAACCTCATCGTCAACCTCAGGAAGATTGATAAATACCAAATCACCTAAGGAGTGCTGAGCGTAATCTGTAAGACCAATCTTAACAGTTCCGTCTTCCATTTCCTTTACCCATTCATGAGATTCTGTGTATAACAATTCGCTTGGATTTTTCATAGCGTTCATCCTCCAAAATAATTTTATTTATTTTTTATTTAATGGGCTTTGCCCTATTTTATATATTTATAAATTGTATGTAACTTATTAGCCGCGTTTATAGAACTGAGCCTTAACAACCTCAGCATCTACTTTTTTGCCGCGGATTTCAATTTGAAGAGTTGCGCCTAATGGTGCGTCTTCCTTTTCAACTATTGCCATAGCGTATGCTCCGCCAAGGTATGGACAATGTGTACCACTAGTTGTATGACCTATGAGCTTATCTCCTGCGTATACAGGGAAGTTTTCTCTTGCAATACCACGACCCAAAAGCTTAAGACCAACTCTCTTGATAGTTGGCTTACCCATTTTTTCCATAGCGTCCTTACCGATGAATTCTTCCTTATCCATCTTAACAAAAATGCCGAGGCCTGTTTGTTTAGGTGTGATTTCATCGTTCATTTCATGACCATAAAGTGGCATACCAGCTTCAAGGCGAAGTGTATCACGAGCACCAAGGCCACATGGGATAAGTCCCAAATCCTTGCCAGCCTCCAATACCTTATTCCAAAGCTCTGCAACAGTATCCTTAGAGCAGTAGAATTCGTATCCGTCTTCACCAGTGTAGCCTGTCTTGGAAATGAGGCATTCAATACCTGCTACCTTTCCTGTCTTTACAAAGCTGTAGTATTTAGAAGGAATATCCTTTTCATCAGCAAGCTTTGCAAGAATTTCAGCTGAATTAGGTCCTTGAAGTGCAATTTGACCGATGCTGTCGGAAATATCATCAAGCTTTACATCGCCGATAAGATTTTTCTTCATCCATTCAACATCCTTATGGCGGTTAGCGGCATTAACAACTGCCATATATGATGTGTTTTCCTTTAAGCAATATACGATAAGGTCATCAACAACGCCGCCCTTATCGTTGCACATCGGACTGTATCTAACATCCCCAGCTGTCATATCTGAGAAATCATTTGTCATCAAATGCTGAACATTTTTTAGAGCATCAGGACCTGTGAATACAACCTCGCCCATGTGGGATACATCAAATAGTCCAGCTTTAGTACGAACTGCCATATGTTCTTTAATTACTCCTGTTTCGTATTGTACAGGAAGCAAGTAACCTGCAAAAGGTACAATCTTACCTTTCAATGCTTCATGGCAATCATAAAGTGGTGTTTTAAGTTCCATAACAATTATACTCCTTTCAAATGGACAAACAAAATTTATAAAACAAATTCATCCATTACTACTCTATCACAGCCCATATTTAAAATCAAGTATAATAAGTATAGAAAAACATTGTTAAAAACTGTACAAACTTTACATATAATTTTCGCAAGGTGTGAATTAAAAAATATATATACATAATTTCTCTTGTTTATTTATGCATTTTGCTTATTTATTTTAATAAAATTATAATATTATATTTCCAGCAACTATAAATAAAATAATGTTTATCTATTTACATTTTATTAATATTGTGTTATAATATAAACGATCTATAAAATTTATATGTTTTGTAGACAAACACACAACCTTACAGAAACAGTTTTTTGCCTTTACCTTGCAAAGAGCTGTTTTCTTATTTTATGCTAAAAATCCACCCTAAAAGCTGAAATTTTAGGGTGGATAAATTTATATCTAATTATTTAACCTGTTCTGCAAAGGGAGCTGTCTTTTTCTTGAGCCATTCCTTTTCATTAGTATTAAGTCTTGGGGAGAGCTTTTCATAGGTAAGCGCGTGATATTTATCCAGCCATTCAATTTCCTCCGTTGTCATCATAGACTTTACAACAGGAGTAAGGTCTATTGGACAATATGTAATAGGCTCAAATGCCAAGAACTTTCCATATTCATTTTCTGTAAATTCGACGCAGAGAAGGTCGTTTTCAATTCTGATACCAACTAAATTTTCTTCATAAATACCAGGCTCATCAGTAATTGTCATACCTGGAACAAATTTAACATTATTTCCAAATCTGAAGCTCTGTGGTCCCTCGTGAATACCACCGAGGAAACCAACACCATGTCCTGTTCCGCAGCGGTAGTCTATACCCTTCTTCCAAAGAGTACTTCTTGCCATAATATCAAGAGAGCCACCTGTTCCGCCCTCAAGGAATACAACACTTGCGAGGCTTATCATACTCTTAAGAACTAATGTGTAGTATTCTTTTTCCAAATCTGTAAGAGCACCTAAGGCATAGGTTCTTGTAGTATCTGTTGTACCGTCAAGATAGTGTCCGCCGTTATCTACAAGAAGGAAACCGTGATTTTGAAGTGTGGTGTGCATTTCTTCTGTTGGCTTATAATGCATCATAGCAGCGTTAGGGCCGTATGCTGCAATTGTATCAAAGCTTGGATATTTGAAAAGCTCTTCCTTTTCTCTTTCAGCCAAAACCATATTGCTGATATCAAGCTCTGTAATTGTTTCACCCTTAGCCATTTTTTCTTCCAAATCCATTTGGAAACGAACTAAAGCACAGCCGTCCTTAATTTGAGCATTCTTAATGTTTTCTATTTCTGTTGGATTTTTAACGCCTTTCATAAGAATAATTGGGTCAACGCCCTCAACAACAGAAAGATTTGCATTGTTTTTTACAGCATTATATACATCAAAGCTGATTACGGAATCATCAACTAAAACAGTTTCGTTTTCCTTTATTGCATTTATATAAGGGATAATTTCTTCATAGCCCATAACCTTAACATCATTTTTCTTAAGGCTTTCGATTACAGCATCAGGAACTCTGTTTTTATTTACAAACCAAACGGTTTCGTTTTTACCAACATAAGCAAAGGAAACTGCATAAGGATTTAAGGAAACATCGTCAGCTCTTACATTTAAAAGCCAAATAACCTCTGTGAGATTAGATACAACCATAGCATCTGCACCCTTTTTAGCAAGCTCTTTTCTAAGATTTGCAATTTTTTCAGCAGCAGAAAGTCCTGTAAATTTAATATCGTGGAGATATACCTCTGTTTCAGGAATAGCCGGTCTATCCTCCCAGCATTCAGAAATACATGGAACACTCTTAATTTTTCCGTTTACCTTGTTAAGTGCCTTTTCGTAAACCTTGTACAGCATAAGAGATGTTAAAGAGCCGTCAATACCGAGGACCTTATTTGCAAGCTTATCTGTCAAAAATTCAGGAATTGTAGGAACTCCCTTTACAGCCATTTTGAAAAGCTTAATTTCGGAGCCATCAAGCTGTCTTGACGCTTGAACAAAGTATCTGCCGTCTGTCCAAAGTCCGCTTTCTTCTTCAGTTACAACCAAGGTTCCTGCAGAGCCTGTAAAGCCTGAAAAGTGCATTCTCTGTTTCCAATGCTCTGGAAGATATTCACTCATATGTGGGTCGGAGGATGGAATAATCAAAGCATTTACACCATGCTTTTTCATACTTTCACGAAGCATTTTGATTTTATCGTTTACTGACATTATTAACACCTCATTTATATATTTTAAATTACAAGTATATCATAGCACTTATTTTGAAATAATCAATATAGTTTTTTATTAATGCTGAATTTTTATGCAAAAATTATTAAATTAACGAATATATATGTTTAAATCCGCTAAAAATATATTATAGTGAAAAAATATTTATTAATATGAATGAATATATAAATATTATTTCTGGTTTTTGCCAAGAATTTGCATTATTGCCCTGTCGTACATTCTGTCTGACAAAATTCTTCTGCAAAATACGGAAGGCTTTGCTCCATAGCCTACTAAATATCTGGTTTTGGGATTTTTAGCTGTAACTGCTTTTAAAATTGTTTCAGCAATTAGGTCATCCTTAGAGATTTTATCCGAGGTATAGAGCCTTGCAAAATTATCAGCTACAGTTGCGGCTTTTTCTAAGTAAGCTCCTGATAATGATGCTTTGCGGAGATTATCTGCGGCAATAATTCCCCAGTCTGTTTTAATTGCTCCAGGCTCTATTATAATTGTATCAATGCCAAATGGCTCTGTTTCCATTCTAAGACAATCTGATAAGCCCTCCACCGCAAATTTAGCGGCGTGATACCAGCCACCAAAGGGTGTGGTTACCTTACCTGCCATAGAAGAAATATTTACTATTTTCCCACTATGCTGATTTCTCATTGTGGGAAGTACAGCCTTTGTAAGTCTGGCAATACCGAGTACATTTACATCAAGCTGATGCTGTGCTTCCTCAATAGATACATCCTCAATAGCTCCGTATGAGCCATAACCGGCATTATTTACAAGCACATCTATATGCTGTTCCTTTTCTAAAATTGTGTCAATGCACTTTTTAACACTTTCATCCTTAGTAACATCTATATGAAGAATATTTACTCCCATAGCCTCTAAGGCCAGCATTTTATCAAGTCTTCTGGCACAGGCATATACAGTAAATCCCTTTTCATTTAGCATAAAGGCAGTTTTCTTTCCTATTCCAGAAGAACCACCTGTTATAACTGCGACTTTTTTATCCATAAAGCTCCCCCTTTCTTTTTATAAAAAAACGATACCCCGAAAGAGATATCGTTTTAGTAAATTACTTAAGCTCGATTGTGTAAGTGAACTTAAATTCATTTTGAAGAGCCTTAACCTTTTCCTCGTTGTCTTCAATAAATGTAGAGGTATAAACAGATTTGCCTTCCCTTTGGTAATCATCCATAATTTCTTGGAGCTTATCCCAGCAGGCATTTGCTCTTTCGTCTGTTTCTTCCTGAATATTGATTACAAATTCTCTATGCTTTGGAATTCTTGCTTTCATTTTTCTAAATCCTTTCTTATGAAAAAAATTTTACAATGCTATTTTAACATCTATTTAATGTAAAATCAAGATTTACGGGCAAAAAGTAGCATCAATTTTATTTTCATCCATATTTTTGTAATAATCATACAAAGCATAAGGTGTAAAAATGCCTTTATCAGTTACTACACCATTACAAAGCTTAGGCGGTGTAATGTCAAAGGCTGGGTAAAAGCCCTTAACTCCATCCATAGTGGTTTTCTTGCCAAGCGCATCCATAACTAAGTTAGGGTCTCTTTCTTCAATTTTAACTGTATCTATAGTCTTGTGTGCAAGGTCAGGAGTACCTGTTACAAAGTAAGGTATTCCCCAATAGTTAGCAGCTAAAGCAATTTGGAATGTACCAACCTTATTTACCACATAGCCATCCATAGTGATAACATCGGCAGCAGAGGTAAATACATCTACTTTTTTCTGTCCCATTGTATAAGCGGGCATATTATCGGTGATTACTGTTACATCAAATCCCATATCGCAAATACAGCTGGCAGTAAGTCTTGCTCCTTGGAAATAAGGTCTTGTTTCAGGGCAGATGAATTTTACATCCTTACTGTGATTTCTACAAGCTCTGAGCATCATACCGATTATAGTTTCGCCAAAGCATTGTGTCATAACTGTTCCGTTATTTGGAAACTGTGAGGCTAAGTATTCCCCTGTTTTTTCATATCTTTCATACTTTCGGTTTACATCGGAAAGTGCTTTTTCAAAAACAGCATTTTCTACATTTTTGCCCTCTGCCATAGCAATCCTTGCCGCATCTAAGCAGGAATTAACGGATTTAACCATATTTGAAACTGTAGTAGGTCTTGCGTGGGAAAGTGTATATGCTGACTTTTCAAGATAGGAAAGCATATCTGCTTCTCTCATATCTCTACATTCATGGGCCGCTAAAGCCATACCCATAGCAGCGGCGGTATAAGGGCCCCCACTTTGTGTTACCATATCTGCAATAGCCTGTGCCACTTCTTCATGTCTTTTGCAGGTTACAAATTTAGTTTCCATTGGGTAAACTCTGCGGTCGAGTATTCTGACCTCTCCGTTTTCGTACCAAGCAATATTTTCATACCTCAGCATAAAAGCTAAGTCTTTATCTGCTCTAATCATTTTTATTCCTCCGAAACTCCCATTTTTCTTCTCATTTTATTTTGTTCATCTCTGGAAATAATTCTTGGATTTCCGATAATGCGGGATTTTATATAAATATTTGCAGCATCTTCCACATAAACAGCTCTGATATAGGCTTCATCTAAATCATTACCCACAGCAACTACACCATGATTTTCTAAAAGACAGGAGACTCTTTTTTCCATAGCACTAACAGCATTTATTCCAAGCTCCTTACTGCCCGGTGCAGCGTATTTAGCCAATGGTACATTTCCTAAAAGGAAAAACATCATTTCTATAAGTACAACTGGTATTTCCTCATGTGCTACGGCAAAGGCTGTGGCATTTGGTGAGTGAGTATGAACAATAGCATTTACCTCGGGTTTATTTTTGTAAATTTCCGTGTGCATTTTCCATTCGGAGGATGGTCTATGCTTTCCATCCATCACATTTCCATCTAAATCTATAACTACTATGTCATCTACTGTCAAAATAGGATATGGTATTGATGTAGGAGTGATTGCAACTAAGTCTTTTTCTCTGTCAATGACGCTTAGATTTCCACTTGTGCCTGCAAAAAGCTTTTCAGCATAGGCTTCCTTGGATTTTAAAAGCACCTGTTCCTTTAATTTTTCCATAATACTCCTTTTTATTTTTGTTAAATAACTAATTCAGATTTAATATTCCATTTCTGTTCTGATTGTAAAATTATTGGGTAAATTAAAAATTTCTGTATTAAATGATAAATCTATGTTTTCACTCTCATTTTGATTATTTACTCTTTCTTATATCAAAATCCATACCGAAAATATTTTCTTTTCCGATATTTTCACATAAATTTTCATCAAAATCTTTTCTTATGGTGATAGTGTTTAAGCAGTTATAACCCAGTTTTCTGTACAGATTGATTGCTTTTTCATTTTTTGCTGCTGCTTCTATATATAAAGACTGTGAATATTTTTTAACTTCTGTTTCTGTAAGTTTTATAGCCTTTGCTCCAATTCCCCTGTTTTGATATTCGGGAAGTACAAATATTTCTTCAAGCCAGTCAGGCTCTGCTCCACGACTACCCAAATGTACAAAACCTACAGATAAATTATCGCAGTTTATAAAATAAAATTTATGGTCTTTTCCTGTGTAAATTTTAAAATCTTCTTC
>SAMEA104404100__coassemble_2858_pt1 | contig 12355 bp, 9 predicted proteins | sample SAMEA104404100__metabat2_low_PE_056 | metagenome-assembled genome bin SAMEA104404100 (sample SAMEA104404100) | Balaenoptera acutorostrata
CCATGAAGAAAAAGCAGAGCCTTTAGAAAGCTCCTCTCAAAATGCTGAAATTGAAGAAATTCCCTTACCACAGGAGGTAGAAAAGTCTGACACTTCAGAAAGCTCAAAAAAGCCTAAAAAAACTCCACCAATGATAGAACCTAAATATAGAGGGACTATTTTAGAACAGCATTTTGGTGGTGCTGATAATAAGTGCTTTGTAAAAAAGGACGGGGCATTCATCAGAAATTATACTAATCTTACAGCTGAAAAAATCTTAGAAATTTTAGAAAAGAAAACCTCTCTTAAGATAGATGATACTGATGAGCCACAAGTGCTTATTTATCATACCCATGCCACAGAAAGCTTTGAGGAATATGACAGCGAGTACTACGATACAAGGGGAAGCTGGCGTTCCACAGACAATAATAAAAATATGACAGCGGTGGGGGATGAGCTGGAAAAAGCACTTAAGGCTAAGGGTATAGGAGTGGTTCACGATTATACTCACCACGACTACCCCTCATATAATGGAAGTTACAGCAGAAGCGCGGAAACAATAAAAAGCTATTTAGAAAAATATCCAACTATAAAGGTGGCATTGGATTTACACCGCGATGGCATTGAAAAGGACGGAAATATTATAGTAAAATCAAAGGCGCAGATAAACGGCGAAAAGGCCTCTCAGGTTATGGTGGTTTGTGCCTGTGATGAAAGCTATCAGGTTATTCCTAAGTGGGAGGAGAATTTTCGCTTTGGTATGGACATAACCTGTGCCTTAGAAAAAAATTACAAAGGTTTAACGCGTCCCCTATATTTATGCAATGCAAAATACAATATGGATTTATTATCTGGGCTTTTAATATTGGAATTTGGTACAAATGCAAATACAGTAGAGGAGGCTAAAATTACCGCTAACGCTGTGGGAGAGGTTTTAGGGGATTTACTTAAAAGCTATGGGGAGGAATAGGCTATAAAAAAGAAGTTTAAAATTTTTATAGAGAGCTTTTGCTTTCAAATGCTTATAATAATATTTATTGTAGGTGTAATAACAGTAGATATGTCTAAAAATGAATATGTCTGCCTTTCAGATATGCCTATAATTTTAGCTGAGGAAACAGCAGATTGCTATAATTTCGCAGTTTTTGGTCAGGGTGTGAGTATAGAAAAATCTTATGTGAACTATATTACCAGAGCGATAGAGGAAAAGGGCTATCTTATTCCCGCACCTATTAGGCTTATTTTACAGGGACTAAATGTTATTCTCTCTTAACATATGGTCGGTAGCACCGATAGGTATTATGTGTTACGATATAACATCATATTTTTAATAATACTTTTGCGGTTTTAGCACCAGAAAATTTAGCTATACAAGATTTATAATAAAAATTGTATAGGTTAACCAGCAGTATTCGATTAGATTGTGAAAGAAATGTAAATAATTCAGAAAAGGGTTGAAAAAAAAGAAAAAGTTTGCTATACTAAATTAGCACTCAATAGATAAGAGTGCTAATTTTAATTTGTAAATTTTATTAAGAGGTGTTTACTTTGGCTATACATGAATTTAAAGCAGAATCCAAAAGACTTATGGATTTGATGATTGGTTCAATTTATACTCACAGAGAAATATTTTTAAGAGAACTTATCTCCAATGCCAGTGATGCTATTGATAAGCTTTATTTTAAATCCCTTACAGATACCAGCGTGGGAATGAATTTGTCCGATTATGAAATCAATATTGATTTGGATGAAGAAAACAGAACTATTACAATTACTGATAATGGTATCGGTATGACTCACGATGAACTTGAAAACAATCTTGGTACAATCGCAAAGAGTGGCTCTTTCCAATTTAAAAATGAGAATGAAAAAACTGATGATGTAAACATAATCGGTCAATTTGGCGTTGGATTCTACTCTGCATTTATGGTTGCAAAGGAAGTAACAGTAATTTCCAAGGCCTATGGCTGTGAGGAGGCTTATAAATGGCAATCTCAGGGCAGTGATGGATTTACTCTTGAACCTGCAGAAAAAGAAAATGCTGGTACAACCATTATTATGAAACTTAAGGATAATACCGAGGAAGAGGATTTTGATGAATTCCTTGATACATATCGTATTAAGAACTTAATTACAAGATATAGTGATTATATACGCTATCCAATTAAGATGGAAGTGGAAAAGAGCCGTAAAAAAGAGGACAGCGATGATTTTGAAACCTATAAGGAAATAGAAACTGTCAATACAATGGTTCCGCTTTGGAGAAAAAATAAAAGCGAAATAAAGGACGAGGAATATAACGACTTCTATAAATCTAAATTTATGGATTTTGAAGACCCTATGACAGTTATTCACACCAAGACAGAGGGTATCACAAGCTATGATGCTTTGATGTTTATACCTGCTAAAACTCCTTTTGACTATTATACAAAGGAATTCCAAAAGGGACTTCAGTTATACTCCAACGGTGTTATGATTATGGACAAATGCGAGGATTTGCTCCCAGATTACTTTGGCTTTGTAAAGGGGCTTGTAGATTCTGCTGACCTTTCTCTTAATATTTCCCGTGAAATGCTCCAGCACGACAGACAGCTTTCAATTATAGCTAAGAGCATTGAGAAGAAGATTAAGTCCGAGCTTTCCAAGATGCTTAAAAATGACAGAGAAAAATATGAAAAGTTCTGGGAGAGCTTTGGTAGACAGCTTAAATTTGGAGCTTATGAAAACTTTGGTGCAAATAAGGACAAGCTTCAGGATTTGCTTATGTTTACATCCTCTAATGAAAATAAGCTCACAACTTTGGATGAGTATATCAGCCGTATGAAGCCTGAACAGAATGAAATTTACTATGCTTGTGCTGAAAGCGTACAAAGAGCTGAGCATTTGCCACAGGTTGAAATGGTTAGGGATAAGGGCTTTGAAATTCTTTATCTCACAGAGGATATTGATGAATTCTGCTTAAAGATGCTCCGTGAATATAACGAAAAGACCTTTAAGTCAGTAGCTGATAAGAATTTAGACCTTGAAACAGAGGAAGAAAAGCAGGAATATGAAAAATTAGCCGAAGAAAACAAGGAGATTTTAGAGGCTGTTCAGACCTCCTTAGGAGATAAGGTTAAGGCTGTTAAGATTTCTCAAAGGCTTAAATCTCATCCTGTTTGCATAACAAGCGACAGCGAAATTTCCCTTGAAATGCAAAAGGTTCTCAATTCCCTGCCTGAAAATAATGCGGTGAAGATTGATAAGGTTTTGGAAATTAATCCAAAACACGCTGTTTTTGAGACAGTTAAGCGTCTTCACGAAAGCAAGAGCGAAAAGTTCAATGACCTTTGCTATGTACTTTATAATAACGCACTTCTCATCGAGGGACTTGAGCTTGAAAATCCAACAGAATTTACTGCAAGACTTAGCAGTCTTATTGAAAATATCTAATAATAAAAAATAGCTCCGATTTTTTCGGAGCTATTTTTTATGCTTAATATTCGTGAATTTTTTCTTCCACAAAGCCATCATATAATTTGTCGAGATAGTAAAAAGCCTTTCCTGTACCGATTGCCACAGATTCTATGGGATTATCAGCTACTTTGGCATCAATTTTAAGACGATAGCTGATGTATCTATCAAGGCCATGGAGCAGTGAACCGCCTCCAGTCATAGTTAAGCCATTCATCAAAATATCTGCGGAAAGCTCAGGAGGTGCTACCTCCAATACGCTTTGAAGTGCTGCTACAATTTGGTCACATATTTCTAAAACAACAGGGCAGATTTCACTGCGTTTGATTTCTATTTTTTTAGGAAGTCCGCTGATTAAATGTCTGCCCTTTACGGTATATGTAATATCCTCGTCATCCCTAAAAAATACGCTGGCAATTTCCTGCTTTAAGGTATCAGCCATTCTATCTCCTATTAAAATTCCATGAATATTGCGGACATATTTTATAATAGCTTCATTAAAATTTCTTCCTGCAACCTTTATGGAGGTTTTGTTTACAATGCCGCTTAATGATAAAATAGCTATGTCAGTTGTACCACCGCCAATGTCTAAAATCATATGACCGCTGGGCCTTGTAATGTCAATACCTGCACCTATTGCGGCAGCAACAGGTTCCTCTATAAGAAAAACCTTTCTTGCTCCTGCCTTTACAGCTACATCCTTTACCGCACGGGATTCTACATCTGTGATTCCCGAGGGAACGCAGATAGCCACTCTTGGTTTTACCACGCTGGATGAGCAGGATTTTTTTATAAAATATTTTATCATTTCCTCCGCCAAATAAAAGTCAGAGATAATTCCTGTTGTAAGGGGATAAACTGCTTTTATTTTTCCTGGAGTTTTCCCAACCATTTTGTAGGCTTCATCGCCTACGCTTATTACTTCACCTGTATTGGCATTTACAGCAACCACAGAGGGCTCGTGTAAAATTATACCCTTATTGGGGGCATATATCAGCACAGACGCTGTGCCTAAATCAATTCCTATATCACCTGCAGCCATATTATCCTCCATAGCGAAAAAATCCGCGTTATTATTATGATTGTCGTATTAGTCTTATTATATGCTATTATATGCTATCTTTCAATAGAAAATAAAGCTAAATAATTTTATTTCCGATGCATCCCACAGAACAAATTACTTTTTCTGCACCATTTTCCTTTAAAAGTCTTGATAAACTGTTTAATGTAGCACCACTGGTGCAAATATCATCTATTAAAAGAAAGTTTTTGCCATTAAGCTTATCTATGTTTATGCTGTAACTTTTATTGGCATTTATAACTCTTTCTGAGTAATCAAGGCTATGCTGAGTTTTGCTTTGATTGTTTCTATTAAATAAATCCTTTAAAATTGAAATTTTAGAAATTTCTCTAATTTTTTCTGCCATTTCATAGGGTGGGTTAAAACCTCTTTCACGAAGTCTTAACTTGGTGGTGGGAACATAGACGATATAATCAAAATCAGCTTTTGTATATTTATGAAATATATTTTCAGCCATTTCCTCGCCGAAAAAGTCGCATATTTCCTTTATTTTTCTGAATTTCATATTAAGCATAGCGTTTTTAGAGGCATTGTCGTAGTAAAAAGGGGAGATTATATCATCAAAGAAAATCTGACTTAAATAGATATGCTCCTGCCAAATAAAATTTTCATTAGTTCTTGAGAGAAATTTTTTACAATCATCGCATATATAAATTTTGTTTTCCACTACTTTTCTGCAGACGGCACATCTATTTGTAAAAAGTATATGCTTAATTTCTTTGGATAAATTATTAAAATTCATATTATCAAGCCTTTTGTTCATTTTCCTTCAGCATATTGGTTAAATTAGTGTATCTTAGGGTTTTGCGGTTATTTTGTACCATTTTTCTTACAGTATTTTCTTCTCCTGCAATTATAAGAATTTTTTTAGCTCTGGTTATGCCAGTATAAAGTAGGTTTCTAAAGTGGAGTTTGCTGTGGCTTCCCATAAGGGGAATTATTACCGCATCAAATTCATTTCCTTGGCTTTTGTGAATTGTTACCGCATAGGCAAGGTCTAATTCATTTGCCATTTCAAAGGAATAGGCAGCCACTCTGTCATCAAAATTTATAATTATGGTTTTTGAGCCCTTGTCAATGGTTTCTATAATGCCAATATCACCGTTAAAGATACCCATACCTTCTTCACCGTTTTTCTCCCAGATTATATCGTAATTATTTCTAATTTGCATAACCTTGTCCTTTTCACGCAAAAGAATAAAGGGTGTTTTAAGCTCTGACTTAGTTTCATTAGGCGGATTTAATCTTTGCTGTAAGGCAAGATTTAGTTCCCTTGTGCCTAAGGGCCCGTTTTTTTGTGGGGATAGTACCTGTATATCCCAAAGGGGAGAAAAGCCATAGCTTTTAGGGAGTCTGGTTTCAACTAAATCGCAGACTAAGGTTTCAGTTTGCTTTCTGTCAAATCTTCTCATAAAGAAAAAATCATTATTTTTTACTGTTAAATCTGGGTATTCTCCGTTTACAATTTTGTGAGCATTGGTTACAATAAGGCTTTTTGCGGCTTGTCTGAAAATTTCAGTTAGATTTACACGGGTAATAAGTCCGCTGTCACAAAGGTCCTTTAGTATATTTCCTGCACCGACGGGAGGGAGCTGATTAGAGTCCCCCACCATTATGAGCTTACAGCCCATTCTAAGTGCTAAAAGTAGGCTTTCAAACAAAAGCACATCCACCATAGACATTTCATCAATTATGACAGCATCATAGGGCAGGGGATTTTTAGCATTTCTCTTAAAGTTGTTTATGCCGTTTTCATCCTTAAAATCTACCTCTAAAAGCCTGTGTATGGTTTTAGCCTCTTTGCCAGTAACCTCACTCATGCGTTTTGCAGCTCTGCCTGTGGGGGCAGCGAGAGCCACCTTCATTTTTTCATCCTCAAGAAGCTTTATAATGCCGTTTAGTGTGGTGGTTTTACCTGTTCCAGGGCCCCCTGTTAAAATCATTACGCCCTTAGTATATGCAGCGGAAATAGCTTCTCTTTGCTGCTTTGCATATTCAATTCCAAGCCTTATTTGAAGATTATCTATTTTGTTTTCTATGTCCTCGTTGGTGTCAATATTCATCATCAGCATAAGCTTTATTTTACCTGCGATAAATTCCTCGGCCTCATAGAGCTTAGGTAAATAGATAAATTTTTTTGAGGAACTATATTCAGTTAGCTCCATATTGCCAAGCATAGTATCCACAGTAGCTTCTATGGTATCAGAGCTTTGCCCTAAAAGCTCTATGGTTTTTTGTATTAGCTTATCATAAGGGACACAGCAATGGCCGTTTTTCATATTTTCAGTGAGTATGTATATAATAGCTCCTTGTATGCGTATAAAGCTATCCTCAGGCATATCCATAGCAGCATAAATAGCATCAACCTGTTCAAAGCTAAGGCCGATATCCTCTCCGCAAAGTAAAAAAGGATTTGCACTTATAATATTTGGAGCGGCAGCGCCCCATTTTTTCCAAACAGCCACCGCCTCTCCCGAGGTTATTCCTAAATTGGCAAGATAGAGCATAACAGCCCTTATGCCGAAAACTCTTTGTATTTCCTCGGAGATTTTTTCACAGCGTTTTAGAGTAATACCCTTAACTTCCGATAGTCTTTCAGGGGAATGCTCCATAATTTCTATGGTTTCATCGCCGAAATGCTCAACTATATTTTTAGCCATAGCAGGACCTATGCCTTTAATTACCCCTGAGGCTAAATATTTAAAAATAGCCGCAGAATTATCAGGAGGAGTACGCTCAATGTATTTAGCCTTAAATTCGGTGCCATAGGTGGAATGGGTGGTAAAATAGCCAGTAGCCCTTATGTTTTCACCTACTGCTACATCGGCAAATTCCCCCACAACAGTTAAAAGCTCATCTTCATAGGCTATGCTCATTACTGTAAAACCTGTATCGCTATTGCGAAAATTTATTTCTTCTACTTCTCCGCTTATAGTTTCATTTCTTTCATTCATCATGGGGAAATCCTCCTTTTCCTGTATTAGCTTTATCAAGTATAATATATTTTAAAGCTATTTGCAAATTTATTTAAGCTTAGATAAATTTATGTAGTCTATGCCCTTTTCCCTTGCAAAGATTTTGCATATCATTTCACATTCATTATTCAGTTTATATGTTATTAAAGTTATATTTTGATATTGACCGCTGCTTTTAATTTTTTTATAATTTTCTAGTAAAAATTTTTCTGGATTTTGCTCATTTTTTTCTATAAATATATTTTTATTTAGATTTATTTTATCCTTGGCTGAATATTTGATTAGAAGTATTTCCATAATAAATAAAAGTATTAAAATAAAAACGGAAATTATAATTCTATTCAGCCACCAAAATTCGCTTAAAATTAGCATAAAATACCGCCTTTCCATATAAATAAAACCTTAGTATTAATAGGATATGCTGATTTTACTTTATTGACAGCAGTATTTTTTGTGATTTCCGTATAAATGCAAAAATATTAATGAAAATGAGAAAAAATATCTTTTATTTTTTATATAATAATGTTATAATAATAAATAATTGAGTTTATATGAAATCACTAAGATTAATTGTTAATAAAAGGATAATTGGATTTATATAATAAAATTTAATGCTGTCAAAGGGGCAGCAATTTAGGAGAATGAAATTTGGAAAAGTTGGTTATACAAGGAGGCCGTCCATTAAACGGCGAGGTTGAAATAAGCGGTGCTAAAAATGCCATTGTAGCTATTATACCTGCTACAGTTTTGGCACAGTCAAAATGCGTTATAGAAAATGTTCCAGGCATAAGCGATGTGGGACATCTTTTTGAGATAATAAAATACTTAGGCGGTACAGTTAAAACTATTAACAAAACCACCGTTGAAATTGATACAACTAATATTGTGGACCCCGTGGTTCCCTATGAGCTTACTAAGAAAACCCGTGGCTCATATTATTTTTTAGGCTCACTTTTGGGCAGATTTTCAAAAGCCAGTGTATCTATGCCAGGGGGTTGTAATTTTGGTGTAAGACCTATTGACCAGCATATAAAGGGATTTGAGGCTTTAGGTGCTAAGGTTACCATTGATTCAGGAATGATTAATGCAGAGGCAGAGGAGCTTTTATCCGCTCATGTTTATTTTGATGTGGTTTCTGTAGGAGCTACTGTAAATGTAATGCTTGCCGCAGTAAAAACAAAGGGTATTACAATTATGGAAAATGTGGCAAAGGAGCCTCATATTGTGGATTTGGCAAACTTCTTAAACTCCATGGGAGCGGACATAAGAGGTGCGGGAACCGATGTTATTAAAATACATGGCGTGGATATTATGCACGGCACAACCTATTCAATCATTCCCGACCAAATAGAGGCTGGAACATATATGGCTTTAGCTGCAGCAACAGGCGGAGATGTGCTTATTAAAAATGTTATTCCAAAGCACCTGGAGGCTATCAGCGATAAGTTGGAGGCAGCAGGAGCTGTTGTAGAGGAATACGATGATGCAGTAAGAGTAAAAAGAGGCGAATTTCCGCTTAAAAAGATTAATATAAAAACTATGCCCCACCCTGGCTTTCCCACAGATATGCAGCCCCAAATGGTGGCAATGCTTTCCTGTGCTGATGGGGCAAGCATTGTAACTGAGGGCGTATGGGACAATAGATTTAAGTATGTGGAGGAGCTTATAAGAATGGGAGCATCCATCCAGGTTGACGGTAAGGTAGCTGTTGTACAGGGCGTTAAGGGCCTTACAGGGGCTCCTGTAAGAGCTATTGATTTAAGAGCCGGAGCAGCTATGATTATAGCGGGACTTATGGCGGAGGGCGAAACCGTCATTGAAGACATAAACCATATTGTCAGAGGGTATGATGATATAGTAAATAAATTGCTTGGAATCGGTGCTGATATAAAGAAAATTTCTGTTCCCGATTCTATAATGACAAAAGCACAGTAATATTTTAAGGGCAGAAATTATATTTCTGTCCTTTTTTGCAATAAAATACGGAGGTATAAGCATTTGGCAAGATATTGTTCTCTTTTCAGCGGCAGTACAGGAAATTGCTATTATATAGGAGCATCTGGCAGGGGACTTATTATTGATGCGGGAGTTTCCTGCAGATCCACTGTATCTGCTATGATGAGTAATAAAATAAATCTTTCCGCCATAGACGGAATTTTAATAACCCACGAGCATTTAGACCATATAAAGGGCTTAGCTCCTTTAATTAAACATTTTAAATGCCCTGTTTACGGTACTACAGTAACCTTGGAATATTTAGAAAAAAAAGGCAATATTCCTGTGGGGGCTAAAATGGTAGCTATTGACCGAAGTGCAGAAATAGGAGCTTTTCAGGTTAAGGCCTTTTTAACACCCCATGATTGCGAATGTAGTGTGGGATATAGATTTATAGCATCAGATAATACTGTAATCACCCATGTTACAGACTTAGGACATATTTCCAACACCGTTTCTTCTAATTTAAGGGGAAGCAATATGGTAATTATAGAATCAAATTATGATGTGGATATGATGGCTGCCTCAGGCTATCCGCCAAAGTTAAAAGAAAGGATTATGGGGAAAAAAGGTCATTTATCCAATAAGGAATGTGCGGAAGAGGTGCTTAAATTGGTAAAAGGAGGCACTACAAGAATAATGCTTGCTCATTTAAGCCGTGAAAATAACAGACCTGCCTTGGCAAGACAAACCACCGTGGAGCTTTTAACTAAAAATGGATTTCGTGAGGGTGTTGATTACACACTTTATGTTGCAGCAGCTAATGCTCCCAGTGAAATGATAATTGTTTAGGTGAGTTATTATGATGAATATACATATAATCGTGGTGGGGAAATTAAAGGAAAGGTATTTGACTGATGGCTGTAAGGAATATATGAAAAGGTTAAGTGCTTTTTGCAAAATAAATATAGTGGAGGTTGATGAATATAAGCTTCCAGATAACCCCAAGGCCTCGGAAATTGAAATTTGCCTTAAAAAAGAGGGAGAGTCGATACTCTCTAAAATCCCTAAAAATAGTGCTGTAATTCCCCTTTGCATAGAGGGAAAGCAGATGTCGTCAGTTAAATTTGCTGATAGCATTTCAAAACTTGCGGTGGATGGAACAAGTGATATAAGCTTTATAATAGGCGGCTCCTATGGAATATGGCAGGAAATCAAGGAGAAGGGGAAAATTAAGCTGTCTATGTCGGAGATGACCTTTCCTCATCAACTTGCTCGTTTAATGCTTTTAGAACAAATTTATCGCGCATTTATGATTATGGGAGGAGCTAAGTATCATAAATAATAGCAATTTGTAAATTTCACAAATTAATCCGTAAGTAAAAATTTGTTATAATAATATCAATCAGCTATAAAAAACTCGTTTTGTAATAATTTTGAGGGTGAGTAAATGGAAAATGTAACGAATATTATAAATCAAAAGGATAATAAAATTGAATTCTGTTTGGATAACCATTATAGCTTAATATATTTAGATGACTTAATTTTAGAAAAATTAGGCTATAGCTTTCCTGAGCTTAAAAAGAAAAATATAGGCTATAATGAACTAATTGACCCTAATTATAAAGCTGATTATCAAGATGCTGTAAAATCAGAATTATGCGGTAAAATAGGTTATAATTTGATTGACAAGGACGGACAAGCTGTTCCTATAACTGAAATTTACAAGACCTACACTAATTTATCAGGAGAAAAGGTCCATTTGGGAACAGTTAAAATTATAGGTGATAAAAAAATTGCAGATAACAATAAATCCAATTATAAATATATGACATTTGAATATCGTCCCGATACATACGAGCTTACTTTGTTTGATACAGAACAGAAAATTATGAGCTCCATAAAAACTCAAATAAATAATTTCCCGTTTTCATCCATTAAAAATGAGCGTATACATAGCGAGGATATAGAGGATTTTTATGTGGCATTGTCAGATTGCAAAAAAGGAAACAATAAATTTTTCGCGGAGCTTAGAATTTTAAATTCAGTAGAGGATAAATACAAGTGGTACCGCTGCATTGGAGAGAAGAATTTCGATAAGCAGGGTATGATAATTAAAGGCTTTGCTTTTGATATTGATGAGGAAAAAAACAAAATAGCAAAAAATCTTGATTTAGATAGTATGGATATTATAACAGGGCTTTTAAATAAAAGCACAGCTAAGAAAAGAATATCTAAATATTTGGAAAAAAATAAAGATTTAAGTGCCTTTATGGTTATTAATATCGATAATTTTAGATATATTAATGAGAATATAAGCTATAGCTATGGAGATGCTATTTTAAGCGAGATGGGAAAAGAGCTTAAAAATTTTTTCCACCAAAATGATATTATCTGTCGTATTGAATGCGACGAATATTTGGTTTTTTGCCCTAATATGAAAACTGTACAAAATGCAGAAATTAAAGCGGAGGCTTTTAGAAAAAGCATTTGCGAAAAAATGAATGTTTCCAAAGGAAAGCAATATAATATTTCTGTAAGCATAGGTGTCAGCATTTTTCCAAAGGATGGCAATACATTTGAAAAATTGTATAGCAAAGCGGGAAGTGCTATGATGCTTTCCAAAAATCAGGGCAAAAATAAACTTAATTTATATGCCAGCGAAATAGACAGAGTTTGGGATATCGTCAATGAAGAAACCAGTAGAGGAATTAATTTAAACATAACAGTTCCAACGGATATTAAGGAGCATATGCTAAGCTATATAGAAAAGGTTATTAAAAGCACATCTAATTTCAATATAGCGGCAAAAGAAGTATTGGGAATCATATGTAATGCTTTTGATTTTTCTTCTGCAACTTATATTGATATAAATAATAAAAATAATTTTCATTATGATACTGAAATAAAATATAATTGGCAAAGTCCTAAC